>ENA-ORXU01000744-ORXU01000744.1-marine-metagenome-genome-assembly--contig:-NODE-744-length-34014-cov-4.523971_pt1 | contig 34014 bp, 27 predicted proteins | sample MGYA00237869_ERZ511484 | MGnify/ENA metagenome assembly ERZ511484 | reverse complement strand
AAATCACAATTTGAAATACGGGCAAGGGAACTCAGGCTTTAGCCTGAAAACACCAATCTCCAAAACATCAGTTCTTTTACCGCAGACTAAAGTCCGCATTCCCTTGCGCAAATCTATTCTTGAAATAAAGGCAAGGGAAATCAGCCTTCAGCCTGAACGAGTCGAACAATTAAAAAAGAGATTTAATAAAACTATGAAATCTACCTTACCGCAGACTAAAGTCCGCATTCCCTTGCGCAAATCTCTTCTTGAAATAAAGGCAAGGGAAATCAGGCTTTAGCCTGAAAACACCAATCTCCAAAACACCAGTTCTTGATCCCTAATTATATAGGAAAAAAAAGACGCACAAACTTTTGGCTTGTGCGTCTTTTAAAGATTTCAAATAAATTATTGTTTATCCGACAAAATCCAAACTGCGTTTGACAAACGCGTTCATATCATCACCTTTGAGCATTCCTTGATTTAATCGTGCAATGTCAAATAGGTATTGAATAAATTCTGATTTTTTATCCTCACTACGCATTTTAATTAGTTTATCAGCCACCAGTGGATGATTGGTATTGACGACTACGTTGTACATATCCATACTCATGCCGCCCATATCGCCCATGCCCTGCATTTGTTGCATTTCACTAAAACGACGCATAAATTCCGGCTTGATGATTTGTACTGGCATGGCGTCGGGACTCAGTGCCTTGAATTGTAATTTGTCTTTAACTGTTTCGAGTTTCGTCTCGAATAAAGTTTTTACTTTTTCTTGCTCTTTTTCGGATAGAACTGATTCCTTTGTTTCATCAGTCTGCACCAGATTATCTGTAGTTTCAGAATCTACGCGCACAAAGGTGAGCTTATCCTCTTTGCTTTCGAGATGCTGCATAAAATGATTATCAATCACTAGATCTGTAATGAGCACATCGTAACCTGCATCTTTGGCTGCTGCCACATATGAACTCTGCTCTTCTTTATCCTGTGCGTAAATGAATATCGTACGATCGTGTTTATCCGTTTGATTGGCTTTTACTTTCTCACGGTATTCTTCTATGGTGTAATATTCCTCTTTATCATTTTTAAGCAATGTAATTGGTCGCAAACGTTCATCAAACTTTTCATCGGAGAGCATTCCGTATTTAACAAACACAGCTATTTCATCCCATTTTTCTTCGAATTCTTTTCGATCCTTTTTATTAATTGATTTTAATTTATCAGCAACCTTCTTTGTAATATGACTCGTGATTTTTTTGACATTTTGATCACTTTGCAGATAACTTCTAGAAACATTTAAAGGAATATCAGGACTATCGATCACCCCATGCAATAATGTCAAAAATTCTGGGACAATAGCACTTACATCATCCGTTACGTAAACCTGATTACTATACAGTTGGATTTTGTTCTTTTGCATCTCCAGCTGATTCGTCAATTTTGGAAAATATAATATCCCCGTTAAATTAAACGGAAAATCAATATTCATGTGAATCCAAAACAATGGCGGTTGTGAGAACGGATATAACTTTTGATAAAAGTCGCGATAATCATCATCTGTTAAATCACTTGCTTTCTTTTTCCAAATCGGATCTGTGTCATTAATAACATTAACAACTTCCGTTTTGATTTCTTTCTTATCATCTCCTTCGCCTTCGTATTCGACTTCTTCTTTTGTACCAAACTGAATCGGTACCGGCAAGAATCTGCAATACTTCTTTAACAATCCTTCAATCCGGCTATCCTCTAAATATTCAGTGGCATCGTCAGAGATATGTAAAATGATGTCTGTCCCACGTTGTGCCCGCGTCGCATCTTCCAGCGTATAATTAGGTTCGCCTTCGCATGACCATTTTACAGCATCATCACCATCATCTTTGAAAGATCGGGTGACCACATCGACTTTGTCAGCTACCATGAATGCTGAGTAAAACCCTAGTCCAAAATGACCGATGATGGCTTCAGCGTCTTTATACTTTTCAACAAACTCCGTAGCGCTCGAAAACGCCATTTGATTGAGATACTTAATCACTTCTTCTTCGGTCATTCCAATACCATGATCAGAAATCGTCAGGGTTTTATTCTCCTTATCGATAGCGATATGAATAGTCAGATCACCCAAGTCGCCCTTGTACTCTCCTTTGGCGGCGAGCGTTTTGAGTTTATTTGTGGCGTCGACAGCGTTCGAAACCAATTCGCGAAGGAAGATTTCCTGATCGGAGTATAGAAACTTCTTGATGATCGGGAAGATGTTTTCGCTTTGTACAGATATATTTCCAGTTTTCATATGATGTATTTTTATTTAAGGAGTTCAATTCCAGTGCCATAGCGACTTAAGTGACATTTTGTCGGCTACGCATGAAATATTTGCACTTGACCACAGCGAGTTTGGCAAGGTTTATGCTACATGAAAAGTGGTTTTATCCATTTTTTAGATGACCGGTCTTTAGAGGGAAGATCGGTTATCTTATTTTAAAGAAGCCTGAACTCTATTTTTTATCGGCCATCCACATAGATAATAAAATTTGGGTCTCCACACATTCGTTGTCTCTAACCTTTATTTCATCCAAAAGGCTATCGAAATTTTGTGTCATTGAGTAATGCATACTATTAATTTTGTACGCGCGACGGACGCCTCAACATTGCAATTTAGTTGGGTCGGATAGGAATTTTTATTTGGTTTACCTATACACAGGCTGTATCTTCACGAATCTTACTTATCAATTTATTACAAAAATTTGAACATGAAAAAACTTATACTCCTTACACTCGGATGTTGCATGACAATGTTAACATTTGGACAAGATTTACTTAGTACAGATCCAGAACCGAGAAATGTCATTCTAGAAGAATTTACAGGTCTTAACTGTACATTTTGCCCTGATGGACATGCACGAGCAAGTGCGCTTGCTGAAGAAAATCCCGGAGATGTTATCTTGGTGAATATACACACCGGTGGTTTTGCAAATCCTGGTGCGGGTCAACCTGACTATCGAACACAGTGGGGTCCAGCAATAGATGATTTAGTGGATGTTCAAGGCTATCCAGCCGGCACTATTAATCGTCTATTATTTGAAGGACAGGACGAAATAGCGCTAAGCAGAACAGTTTGGGCTGCTGCCGCTGAATCTACACTTCAATTGGCAAGCCCTGTAAACTTGGGTATGTCAACTTCTTTTAATGATACATCTAGAGAATTGACTGTTTACGTTGAACTATACTATACAGACAATAGTCCAATGCCAGAAAACTTCCTGAATATCGCTCTTCTTGAAAGCGGTGTTATTGGTTATCAATTGAATGCCGGTGTGCAACAATTCGATTATGAGCATAATCACATGTTACGTGACTTTTTAACAGGACAATGGGGTGATACGATCCCTACAACTACATTAGGCTCGACTTGGTCTAATACTTATACATATGTTGTGTCTGAAGATTTTAACATCGAGAATTGTGATGTGGCCGCGTATGTAGCCGAGTCAAAATTAAATGTTTATACAGGTGAAGAAGTAAATGCAATAGATGGGACAACTGTAATCATTGGAAAAATTACTGATAATGAAGATTCAAAGTTTAAAAAAGGGGCGCCCACGATCACAGAAGCATTGAGCTTTGACCTAGAAAATGGTTTCCCAACGGAGCAATCATTCATTTTTTCACTTAATGGTGATTTACCAGATGGTTGGACGGCTCAAGTTGGATCTGATGGTGATTTATTTGATTTACCTGCGACGCTGTCTTTGGATTCTTCTGAAATAAGAGAGCTCACATTTGAAATTACGCCAGGCGAAGCGGCGGCGATCGCATCTGTATCACTCAATGTGGCTAGTGCAGTTCTCCCTGGAGCGCGTACATTAAAATTTGAATCAAATATTATAAGCAATGTCCAAGATTTGGTCATCAGTAATTCAGGAGCAGAAGATTTTGCTTCAATATATGCAGACGGATTGACAGTTGCAGATCGGACACAAGTTGCATCTACAAGCTCAGCGTTTTTCTTAGGGTTCGATGAGGCAGATGCTCTAGATGATGTCGAAAATCTATATTATAATGTCGGATGGACATTTCCTGCATTATCCAATAACATGCTACCGGCACTCACAGAATTTCTAGATAATGGAGGAAATATGTTTATTGCAGGTCAAGATATTGGCTGGGATGCTTTTGATCCAAATGGTAATGGTACTCCTGAAGTGCGGGCATTCTATACTAATTATTTGCATGCAAATTATGATGCGGATGGCACGTCTATTAATGCACTATTGAATGCTTTAGACGATGATCACGTATATGGCGATGTTGAGAATAGCGGTTTTAATCAGATATATGACACAAATTTATTTCCTGAAGAGATATCTCCGGCTGACGATGATGCTGTTGCAGCATTCCAGTATGGCATTTTCCCAAATGGAAAGACTGCCGGAATTCGTGCGCAAACTGAAAACTATAAAGTAGTTTATTTAGGTGTCGGACTTGAGCAACTTTCATTTCCGAATGTGGTAGATGATTTGCTTAAACAAACGAGTGATTGGTTTGAAGGACTATTAGCGACTGACGATCTGTTGGTAACTCAATTTAGCATGTTCCCTAATCCTGTGACTGAAATCTTGACGATAGAATTGTCAGATACAGAAGAGGCCATCGATCGTGTTGAAATCATTGATATCACCGGTAAGCAAGTCGGTTTGTATGACGCGCCTAGTACGAACTTCAACATTAATGTTTCGAATATCCCTAACGGAATGTATTTAGTTCGATTGCAAAATGAATTGGGTCAAACGACTCGATCTCAAAAAATAAGTATTACAAAATAAATTAGTTTAAAATAAAACTAAAACCATTCAAAGCGCCAGAGATTTTCTCTGGCGCTTTTTTTATGCACACACTACAAATAAAATCCATAGACATACTTTCTAATATTTTATCCAATATTGGTCTACTGAGATGATCTTTTACTAGCTAATTGCATTTAAGCGAAAGCCAAATCTCCTAACTCACCTCATTAAGGTTCATTGTACGTTTGGAGTCACTCACATAACGTCTGACATAAACCTGTTATAACAGTGAATTACAAGACTGTATTTACTGATCTCAAGACCACAACCACGAAGAGCGAGCTCTAGCACTATGCATTTGATCTATTAACATATGTTAAGAAACAAAAGAATGAGTTGATGTATGATAAGAACAAAGCCAAAAACCCCTATTCTTATTCAAAATAAAATACATTTGATAATATCCAATGGAATAAAAGCATTATTTAATTAGCTTGATTAAAAGATATTCAAGTCTTATAGCAAAATAAAATTGAATAATTATGAAAACTTTGCAATATGATGTTGTAGCGATTGGAAGTGGATTCGGATCTGCACCAGTAGCATTAAGACTTGCAGAAGCCGGATTTAGTGTTTTGGTTATTGAAAAAGGGCCTGCCATAAATCCTGAAAAAGACTTCAAACAAAGTCAAAATATTAATTATTTGCAAAAATATTACAAACAACACGATGGTAAAGGTTTTGGTGTTACAGCTGTTGAAGCACTCGGCGGCGGCAGCGGCTTTTATTTAGGAATATCACTTCGTGCACCAAGTTTTATTTTCGACAGCAAAGATTATAAGAATAATACTTACTGGCCTTCGAACATATCCCGGCCGACGTTAGATCCTTACTATAAAAAAGCCGAGGATATGCTCTCAGTAAACCAAATCGACACAAAAGATGTATCAAAAAATGGACAACTATTTTCTCAAATGATGTCTAATTTGAATTTAAGTTCCGACCGCACAAGATTGGCAGTTACAGATTGTAAAAAGTGCGGTTTTTGCGTGACTGGTTGTACATACAATGCCAAGCAATCGCTTTTATTAAATTATATTCCTAAGGCACGGGCGAAAGGTGTCACTTATATCACAGAGGCCGAAGCGCTATCGATAAAACCCCTACAGAAAAATGGAAAATACAAATATGAATTAACGGCGCGAATAAAGAATACCGATCATTTATCCATTCAAGCTCGAGTTGTCACTCTAGGTGCCGGAGCAGTGGGTACTGCTAAGTTTTTATTAAAAAACAAAGATAATCTCCCAAATCTATCCTCCACTCTTGGAAAAACACTCACTGGGAATGTGTTTTATACTGCCTTTGGAGCACTACCCAAGTCAATGCGAGATGGCGAGATGTTTAAAGGCAATGGCTTACCAGGTACGATGAGTTACGAGTTTTTAGAAAGCCATAAAATGCTCTTAATTCCGTACAAAACACTTCCAATTCAAATGATGGCTCGTGTTCGCATCACCTTGACCGATGGGCAAGGCAAAAAATCATGGTGGGGACAATCGCATGCTAATATGATGAAGTCCTTTAAAAAAAGAATGTTCATACTGACCGCTACAAGTTTTTTACAGGATTACGCGCAAATGAACATTGATTCACATGAAAAACTACGCATAACATATTCTCCTTCGGAACAAACTGTTCAAAGACATAAAAAAAACAATGCGCTATTAAAATCACTGTTGGCGAAAAATGGCTTAAAGATTGCCGAAAGTGATGTCATCAATTGGGAAGGAAAATTATTTGAAAATCTACATTATAACTCTACGCATCCGGTAGGCTCTGCGCGAATGGCAATTGATGAGGCCAATGGTGTGATTGACGAAAACAATGAAGTATTTAATTACAAAGGGCTTTTCGTGACTGATGCGTCAGCCATTCCCTCGCCTTTGATTGTGCCACCTACACTGACTATACTCGCTATGGCTGAGCGCGCTACGGAATCTATCATGAATCGCCTACAACACTAAATAAAATAATTATGCGACGACGTGCATTTATTATATCGACAATGAAAGCCGCATGTATAACGTATGCAAGCGCACAAGTGAATTTAGTTTCGAACAATTCTTTTGAAACCAAACTACCATTAAGACATGAAAAAATATTAAGAGCATTCATCGATGCCGTCGTACCGGGATGTGACTTAGACAATATTAATCACTTGTCTGGGTTTTATGACGAGTCATTACCCATGGCCAAATACGTACGTCTGTTAATTCTACGTATTAATCGTATGAAACGCAAGCTTGGATTTTATAAAAGATTTTATCACTTATCGCGAGAGGAGCGAACCCGAATTATAGAGTACGGTTATAAAAATTCAAAACTCGATTATGAAATGTTTCATGCCGCTATTTATTTATCACAAATCACTGTGTATGGAGGCATATTCAATCAAATGACAAATGCAGATTTTATTGGATTTGAGGGCTCAGTTACAGTAGAACCCCACCGATCTACTTGGCACTATACCGATCTGGAAGGGCTTGAGATACCATTGACCATCAATGGAAATTATCATTGAGTGAGTCCGACAAGGCCATTGACAATTGTTTATTTAAACCGTCAACTGAGCAATACAGCGTTCGCGGATAGCCCAAATCTCCGCAAACGATCGTTGAATATCAGTGGATGCGATCCAAGATTTAATATATTCTTGATGCCATGCAATTTTATTCTCAATGACATCGGATGGATTAATTTTTTTGATTTCTATGACGTCCGCTCGAATCGCCTCAAAGGAGCTTGTTGAAGAAGTGACATCAATATGATCATGATTATATTCAAGAATACAATGTGCTTCTGGAATATAGTTTAAGCCGCTACGCGTCAAAGCATCACCAATAGCTGGAGTATTCACTTCTGACAAGCGATAGTAAACTAATAGTAGATTTACATCAACCAAACCTAGTTCATCTCCATACAATTTTAATAAAGCGTGTTTACTGCTACACGTTCCACGATTATCTTTCAGGACGAGAGAAAATTTACTTCTAGATTTATTTCTACCATATGGGATGTGGCGGACGTATTCAATTGCATCCTCAAAGTTGTGAATGTCTTTTTGTTTGAATAATTGAGTTATTATGGGTTCTGTAGACTTCATCCAATTTGGCTTTTGGCTTTTGGCTTTTGGCTTTTGGCTTTTGGCAAGTAAATATCAGAGTTTTTACCCACAATAAAAAATAATTCCATTGTTGGCGTCCCCGCCGACAATCGCCACCACCGTGTCTGAACATTTCAAAAAACTTACTCGAAAAATGTAGGGTGTTGTTGGCGAGACGCCAAACAACGGAAAGGGTGCTTTATAACATCTACTGAAAATGTGTTAACTAATTACAAATTAAATAAAAAATATTAATTGTGTAATTAGTTATCGTTCTATTGATGTTAATTAATCTCGGTCAGCATCCGAATAGCATTCGCTTTGCTTGAGATGTTGCCAAACCATTTTTTGGCATCATGGCTAAAGAAAAAAAAGATATATCGAATTACCAGATGAAATAATCTTTGAAATACCTTCTACCGCGCATACTGATTCATCAGCTGGGTGAATCGATTTGCATTTTGCTGGTCTCCCATGTTTTTATAAATATCGATTAACAATTGATAACTAGGTTTGTGCCTACCGTTTGCGTCTAGAGCTGCTTTCAAATCTCTGATCGCTGTATTCATATCGCCTTTTCTGTAGTAGATCATACCTCTGTAATAAAGTGAGGTAAAATCTTTTTTATTCATGGCAATGGATTTATCCAGATATCCGAGCGCGTCATCGAGCCGGTTCAAATTTAGTAATGAAAGCGTGATATATGTTGTGGCGGTCTGGCTTTCAGGATTAATTTCAAGGGCTTTATTGAATTGGACGTAGCCTTCGTTATACATTTGCTTATTGAAGTAAGCTTGTCCTAGACCGTTTAAAGCATTTTCATTTGTAGGATTGGCTTCGACTTCGATTGAAAATAAGCGAATCGCCTCATCAAAGTTCTTTTGCTTCAATGCTACAAATCCCTTAGTGGCATTTTTGTCTTTCGGGTTTTTATATATCATACAGAAAGGTGTATCGCCTTTTCCGATGACCTTGATGACATTCCCATCAGCGAATTGACCGGCCCTTAAATGAGCGCCGTCAATAAATTGATTAATAAATATCGCATAATCCCAATCGCGTTCGTAGCGCTCACGGAATCGTCCATAACCTACTTTGACATTTGGATATTTCTTGGTGTATTGCTTCAATACGAAATCAGAGTTACTGCGTATAAGCAATGGCTCATCTGTATCAAAAATACCTTGCTCTTCCATCCACTCAACGGCTCTCTTTTGTGACACACCCCAATAATCCATTTCATATTTTCCGAGTGCTCCACTGACTCCACCGATTATTTCATTGAAATAAACATAACTTGTTTTAAAATTCGTTGCCATGTGTGAAAGGGGCAGCAATGCCAAAACACCAAATACGCCTGCCACTACATATGACACCATTTTATTCGACGCTTCAAAATATCGAATAAGATAATCCCATCCGATTGCAGCCAAGACGGCCAATGGCGGCACTAAAAATAATAGGTGTCGCATGCCTGTGTATAAATTCGACTGCTTATACAATATATATAATATCGGAAATACAAAAATAAATAGTGCAATGCCTACATAAAACCGATTACTTCGTTTGAAAATACCTTTCGCGAATATCGGCACCATAATTAATCCACTCAATAAAACTAGTGGTAGACCGATACTCAGCCAGGTGAATATATATTTAGACGGCGGAATATCTGTAGACCAAATCATATTTCCATCAAAGAGCATCCGCAACACTGTCTTATAATTAGAAAATTCCGTAAGCGAATTCATGACATTGCTTATAGGGCCATTCAATCCATATGGCCAGAAGAGCAATGCGACTGCGTAACCTGTGACAGCTGCAATACCTCCGTATTTTATATAACTCATAAATAATCCGCTATTCGACACAGACTTATCGGCGAACGCACGCCACATATGCACAAGACCAAACAAGCCGAAATATGCGAATAGCAACAGTCCACCTGAACGTGTGGCAAATGCTAATGCAAGCCCTCCAGCAAGTCCAAATACTGTCTTCCAAGATACTTTAGGAATTTCTGAGAAAAAACGCACCATAAAATAAATAGACATAATATAGCCGGCAGCAAAAGGTATATCACGTGGATTAATAATGGCGTGACCTGAAAAACGTGGAGTCAGAAAAATAACAATTAAAGCTATAATTCCAGCACGCCAACCTCCTATACGCCTAGTCAATAGTCCGGTAAATAAAAAAGCCAACAATCCGATGAGTCCAATAATTAGATGTCGCACCACCCCATACGCCGATGTCCCTTGTTCAATTCCAAATATCGAAGCACTCACCCCATTTAATATATCCACCAAACCTCCGTATAAATGCATGCGTCCTTTTTCCACATTGAGAGCAGCTTCATTCTCACCCATGGATCCATAATAATCCATCAACAAATCCGTATAGCCATAATGAAACTTGTCATCTTCGTTGACTCCCGTTTGGACAGCCATCACGATGGTGATGAGTGCGATGACAGCAAAAGCAATCCAAAAGATCTTTTTATTTAGATCGTGACGAGAATCTTTAGGGGTGCGTTGGAATATAGACCAAGCAGCCGATTTAGATGTAGATTTAGAGGCCTTTTCTCTGACCGCTCTTGCTTTTTTAATATCCTTTTTTGATTTTTTGGCCATTGGTTTATTGAGCGTTTGCGATAAAAATCCGATTTATAAAAAATTGCCAGGGGTGTTAAATGATCTCAAGTATGACATTGAGTTTCGCTCCAATATTAAATCATAATAAATTACATCGAGCGGATCCACATTTTCACTAAATTAAATACTAAAATTAAAAGAAAAATGACCAGCGCCACAGAACCTTTGCCACCTCGACGCTTCTTCGAGTTGACCATTCGTCCTTTAGCGCGTTCAACGATCTCCAAAGCGTGCCGTTCTTCCATTCCGTGTTTCGTCATATAATCAACGGCCTCCAGCGATGTACCACCATTTTTCAACAAATTGAAGGTGTAGTTCGGAAATTCAGAGCTCATAGCGATCAACTTTTGCTTCTGAGGTGAATCCAATCCTCTCATTTTGTAAATATCGTTCGCCATATCTACTACTTCAGCCGAAAAAAATCCAGGCTGCTTTGTGACGTTTTCAATATATGCATCCGGTTTAGCTTCTAATTCTTCTCTAGTCATATGTATATAAATGTGTTGTAAGCGTGTATTTTTATTTCAGCTCAATGTGCGCTATTTGGTTGCCACATAAAAAAGATCATAGCAAGTATCTGTCGCCTGATCAATATAATAATCATCCATCACAATATCAGAAACAAGTGTCTCATTTTCATTGAGCAATTTGTTTCGATTCATTTTATTCAATACATCAAATGGAATTTGCAACAATTGACGCGGCAATCGATATTGTAAATTAAAAATATCAAAGCGCGTAATTTTACGAACTGAAGCTTTATTCTTTTCGTAATATGCCTTAATTTTATCGTTCCCGAAAACACCCCTAGCATCCACTTCTGGAAAATTCTTACTGAGAATATCTTTAAATTCTTGAACGGTATATTCTCGAATGTGCCAAGGATTTCGGGTCAATGACATTTTTTTGTTAGGTGTAGTGACGATAAATTTACCGCCAGGTTTTAAAACACGATGCACCTCAGCCACATATTCCTCGTCTGGAACGATATGCTCAATCACTTGAAAAGAAATCACATAGTCAAACGAGTCAGACTTCACACCATCAAGCGGTGGAAACGTCATCTGTCTAAACTCCACGTTGTCATGATCGAGTGTCGCTTCATCAGGTCTAAACTTGTCAAGCGTGACAAATTCATTGGTCTTTGGCGCTATATGCTCTATACCATATCCTTGACCGGTGCCTAATTCTAAGACACGACCAGACACTAGTCGGGCAGCCTCAATATAAGCCAACAATGAGCGTTGGAATACAAAATTATTAGCCAGATCTTTATGAAAAACGCGTTCGGCTGTTTTTAACATGGTCTTTAATTTCTGCTTTTAATTCAGTTTTGGAATTAGGGTTTTACATCTACTTCAATCGCGTCCTCACGGTTACCTAGTTCCCAAATCAAATGAAAGATGTGCCGTCCAATTTTTGCCATTTTATCATAATCAATTTTATCTGCTGTATCAGACGGTCGATGATAGTCATCGTGCGTTCCATTAAAAAAGAACACAGCGGGAATACCTTTTTCGGCAAAGTTGTAATGATCGGATCGGTAGTAATATCTATTCGGATCATCCTCCGCATTATAGGTATAATCAAGTAATAATTTTTCATGTAAATCATTTACCGATTCATTTACTTCATGAAGTGTTGTACTGAGGCGATCAGCTCCGATTACATAAATGTAGTTGCCATTATCATGTTGCTCATCCATACGACCGACCATATCGATATTGATATTGACCATTGTTTGATCCAATGGAATAAGTGGGTAGTCCGTATAAAACTTCGAGCCAAGCAAGCCTTTTTCTTCGCCGGAGACTAATAAAAATATGATCGACCGGTCGGGCGCTTGACCAAATGCTGCCGCCGTCGCATAAGCTTCGGCTAATTCGAGTACAGTGCTCGTACCGGAAGCATTGTCGTCAGCTCCATTAAATATATCACTACCGCGCTTTCCTAGATGGTCGTAGTGTGCCGTGACGATAATATGTTCTTTCTTTTTTGTTGGATGCTTTCCTTCGATCACTCCGATGACATTGGCGGTTTTTTTAGAATTTCGCTGCTTGACCATGTGACCTGAAATATCCGTTGTAATATCAAATCCTTTAGTTGATTTACCTCGGCTGTTTTTTGATCGGTATTTTTTAACCTTCTTTAGTTTTTTACCAGCAATACTTTTGGCAATTTCAGGATTGATTATAATGTAGCTAAAATCGGAAGTAGAATTGTCTGTTGTTTCCGAAGGTGGTGTCAAGGTTACAGATGGGCCCATTAAAAATCTTCTGTTATCTGAAATTTGTTTTTTAAATTGTTCGGAGATAATTAAGACAGATTTTGCTCCTTTTTCCTTGGCCAACATGATTTTCTTAAACGGGTTGTTCGTCCAATCACTCATGGCATCACTACCCGTAATGACGGACTTACCATCTTCATCCTTTGGTTCGCCACCGTACATCATGACAACTTTACCTGAGATATCAGTTTTTTTATAATTATTTAATTTTTCATCATCGATACCGTATCCCACAAAAGTTATTTCATCGTAATTAAACTCGTCGATGCCAGCATTCATTTGATGCAGTGCGAAAAAATCCCAGATATGTCGGTATTCTTCTCCATTAACTGTCATGTCAATCTTTTCCCAGCGCTCAGATGACATATCGATCGGCTGTAAAAAATCATCTTCTCCAATTGGCGAATTTAATTTCAACGCTTTGAAATGTTGAGCGATATAGCCTGCTGCCATATCATTCCCTGGCGTACCTGTTTCTCTGCCTTCGTATTCGTCTGAAGCAAGTGTAGTTAAATGCCTCATGAGATCTTGCGCATTAATGGTCTTAGCCATTTCGACGCGAATTTCTTCAGGATTAATTTTATCTAAAGGATTTGCTGGATCAGTTTGTGCAAAACAAATGCAAGCACATGAGAGATAGAAAAAAATTAGTACATATAATTTCATAATACTCGAATTTTAAGAACAGGCAATTTTATCCACGCGTCGTGCATGTCGTCCACCTTCGAATGCGGTATTGATAAATGCGGTGGCATATTGTTTCGCTTGCTGCACAGACAAAAATCGTGCAGGCAGACAAATTACATTAGCATTATTGTGGAGTCGTGCCAGTTCAGTTATTTCTTTTGACCAACAAATGGCGGCGCGTACACCTGCGTGTTTATTCGCCGTCATCGAGACACCATTTGCAGAGCCGCAAATTAAAATACCAAATTCCGCATCTTTTGATTCGACATCATTGGCGACTTGATGTGCAAAATCCGGATAATCAACTGAGTCCGCAGAAAATGTCCCACGATCGACAACCGTGTATTTATTCGAATTTTGAAATTCAGCTTTTACTTCTTCTTTATACTCAAATCCGGCATGATCACATCCAATTGAAATTTTCATAGTCTCAATTAATTTTGCATCTGTCTATTTGCCCTTCCGTAGCCGCCAATTTTATTCTGAATTTCATTTCTAAAATCAGGATCTTCTATAGAATTGAGCATAAATAATACCTGGTCTATAGCTTGCTCCCATTGGGTTTTTTCAACACCGTAACCAGTTCCGCGCTCTTTATCTTCAGGCTTGAGCGAATCATAAAATTTCATGTATTGTTCTCCCTCAGTGGCCAAAATGCGTATGTGCTCTTTGACCGATTCAGACTTAGCACCATGTAATACTTGAATAAAAGGAATAACGGTCAAGTCGTAAGCAAAATTCATATGCGGGAATGCCTCGAAATATTTATTCGCCACCTCTACCGCTCGCTCATTGTCACCACGCTGCTGAAGTGTTTGCGCTGTTCGGGCCATTGACAGCCGCATGGATTGTTGAGTAGCCCGGTACGAATCATCAACGAATAAATCTTCATTATCAAAATTACCCCACTCCCATTGATTCATGATCGCGTTGTAAGACTTATCGACATCGATGCGTCCATATCCGAAAATACCGTAACCTTTTAATCGTTGATTTTTGAATGGAACAACACGGAGTGCCATCCCTTCTAATTGCATATAATCTTCAAAGCCATTGATATAATTTGGCATGATCGTCGTATTAAAATAAACCGGACGTTTGTAAACGTTGGTGGCCAAAATATCCATGACGGCTAATTCGCCTTTTGTGATTGCTTGTTTATTACCAAAATTAATTGGAATACGATCGACGACTTGCTGCTGATCGTTTCCATCAATCCAACCTGTTGCAACTGCACGATTACGATCAACCGGAATATATAAATTACCGGCTGGCACATAACTTTCGATTGGTCGAGTCGTACGTTGAAGTGGATGTTTTTCTCCGGCAAATTTGAGTGCCTGCAATGCGGACATCGGACGATCTGTTTTTGCCGGATTTAATAATAATTGATTTCTTTTATTACCGCGATATGCTGCTTCGGAAATCGTGTATTCAACCGGCGGCGAATCATTCATGGCTCGACGTTGATGGTTGATATACCAATCAACTCCGATCAAACTTAAATTAATCACACGCACATCTGTTCGCACACCTTCTACCTCCTGCACATACCAAAGCGGATATGTATCGTTATCACCGAATGTAAATAATATGGCATCCTTGTCGAGTGCCCTTAAAAAGTTGGCGGCATAATCGCGTGCCGCAGTAATATCTTTTCTTGAGTGGTTACTATAGTTTCCAAAGCCCATCAATGCCGGCGCACTCAAACACAATACACCTGCGATGATAGCAGGCATGAGTCCGGACATATTAGCGCGATCACGTAACGTTTTATACAAAAATAAAACGCCCATACCGACCCAAACGGCGAATGTGATAAAAGATCCAACGAAAATATAGTCCCGCTCACGCGGTTCGTTGGGCGGTGAATTGGCAAACACGGTAATACCAATACCGGTGATTACAAATAACATCAGCATGGTCAAGAAGTCCCCTCGTTTATTTTTGAAATGAAAAATCATTCCTAAAAACCCGAGTAAAAATGGAATAAAATAAAATACATTTCTCGCCTTATCATTTTTAATTGTATCGGGTAATTCATCCATATTATGCAAGCGCATTTCATCGATAAATTTAATTCCGCTCAACCAGTTTCCATCTCTAATATTTCCAGGATTAAATCCTTGAGCACCATTTTGTCGGCCTACAAAATTCCACATGAAATACCGGGCGTACATCCAACCGATTTGATATTGAATAAAAAATCCAATATTATCACCCATCGTTGGTGGATTACTTATACCCCAAGTATTTTGATACAACCTTTTTCGACTTGCATCATTGTGACTCACTCGCGGGAAAAGCATTTTATCAGAAGCTCTGTATTGAGGCGAGATCCTTTCATCGATAATTTCATAGCGATCACCTACAAGACCGTAGCGATCTTCAAATTCATATTTAACAGGTGCAGCATTAAAGTGCGGCCCATATAAGGTAGGACGCTCTCCATATTGTTCCCGATTCAGGTACGGCAATAGACGCATGGCATCGGTCGGCTCATTCATATTGATCGGTGGGTGTGCATTTGATCGAACCAACACAACACCAATCATCGAGAAGCCTATCACGACCAATGAAGCCGCCACGAATGCCACTTGTATATAACCATTGTGCTTTTTGTGTGCATAGCGCAATCCAAAAAACAGGAGTGCTCCGACGATCAAGAGTGTCGGAATAAGGCCCGAATGTACTGGCATGCCAAGCGTATTGACCATGAGCAATTCCATTTTCTGCCAGAGTCCTGGAATGCCTGCAATGATAATTTTATTGATCACACCTATCATCACTAAACTAACGCCAATGGCTATACCGGCGCCGAGCGCAGTAGGATTTTTAAATTTCTTGAAGTAATAAAATAGCACGAGTGCCGGAAATGTCAGCAAGGAAAGTAGGTGAACTCCAATGGACATCGCGGCAGAAAAAAGTGCGAACACGACCCATCGATCGTGTGTCGGTTCGTTGGGTAGATGATACCACTCGACCATCGCCCAGAGCGTCATAGCCGTAAAAAATGTGGACATGGCATAGACCTCTCCTTCCACTGCAGAGAACCAAACACTTGTGGCGAAGGCTGCCGTCAATCCGCCGACGATACCGGCAAACATCAAGGCAATGCGTTCGCCTTCGGTGGTCTGACCGCCACGACCGACCAAGGCAATCTTCCCTAGTAAAAAGGTCACCCAACACATAAACATAGCTGCAAATGCCGAACACAGACCAGACATGATATTCACAGCGAAAGCAATACTGGATGGATCACTCGAGAATGTTTCGGCCACCGCCGTAAACATGCGACCAACGATCAAAAAGAGTGGCGCACCTGGCGGGTGAACAACCTGCAATTTGTATGCTGCCAAGACGAACTCCCCGCAATCCCACAAACTACCGGTCCGCTCGACCGAAAGATAGTATGCGATGGAAGCAATGAGCAATACAACTAAACCGGCAATTCGCTTGGCATTCTTTTCTGTTAACATATTTCGAGTAACTTTATTCTGGATTTGCTATCGCGCAAAAGTAGCAATTTTTAAACGAGCGATAGCCGCCGATTTGTATATACATAAGGGATTTAAGGCCCATAAAGAGCTATTGATAACAACATGATTAAATTCATCATTACAGCTGTCATAATATATTTTGTAGTGCGCTCCATTGCAAACAAGCCATGGTTAGATAAACAATCGAAAATTCTCCGATCAAAACGACCTGATAGCCCGGCGCAAAGGCAGCAAACACCTGAAGACGAGGATTATACAGAATATGAAGAGTTGGATTAGTCAACTTGATCGTCACATATTGCGGATGTAGACTTACTTTCTATATGACGGCACCAATGATAACAGATAAAAAACTATGGACAATAAAACTGATCGTACAGAAATCGGCAGTTTGGGAGAATTTGGATTGATCGATCGGCTGACTTCTCAGCATCAGACGATTCATCCCAATACGACCAAAGGAGTTGGTGACGATGCGGCTGTCATCGATCGCGGTAACGTGGTCGAGCTAGTCAGTACCGACTTGCTTCTTGAAGGTATTCACTTTGATCTGATGTATCACCCACTCAAGCATCTTGGCTACAAATCTGTGGTTGTCAATCTATCTGACATCTGCGCCATGAATGGTGTGCCGACGCATATTACGTTATCGCTCGGATTGTCCAATCGGTTTTCGGTGGAGGCGATTGAGGAATTTTATGCGGGTGTGTATGAGGCTTGCCGACAGTATGAAATTGACTTGATCGGAGGAGATACCACTTCTTCCCGTCAAGGCATGGTGATTTCAGTGACAGCAATCGGTCATGCCAAAGCTGATGATGTTGTCTATCGCTCTGGTGCAAAACCAGGAGATTTAATATGTATCACGGGAGATTTGGGAGCCGCATATCTCGGCTTGCAATTATTAGAACGTGAAAAACAACTCTACCTCGACAATCCAGATATTCAACCCGACCTCGAAGACGAATCCTATATCGTCGGTCGTCAATTAAAACCTGAAGCGCGCACCGATATGATCGAAACCTTCCGACAGGCTAATTTTAAACCGACAGCTATGATCGATATTTCCGACGGATTGGCATCAGAAATATATCATTTATGTAAAGCGAGTAATTGTGGTGCCATAATTGAAGAAGGTAAGGTTCCTTTGCGAGATGAAGCGCAATTATTGGCATTAAAATTTCAATTAGATCCAATTACGACTGCATTAAATGGTGGTGAAGATTATGAGTTGTTATTCACCGCAAGCGAAGATGATCTTGAATTATTGAAGAGGATGCCGGGCATATATATTATTGGCGAGATGAAAGCGGCAGATTTTGGTAAAAAGTTATTGACGACAGGTGGACATTATCATGATTTGAAGGCACAGGGGTGGGTGCATTTTTAGGTTCAAGGTTTAAGGTTCAAAGTTCAAGGCGTTCAATGCTCAGGAGTTCAGGAGTTCAAAGTTCAAAGTTCAAAGTTCAAAGTTCAATGACTCGAGGGATTGCTAAGCCAGACGTTGGGTTTAAGGTTTAATGTGGCGGTTCATTATTTTAGTTGTTGCAGCAATAATTATTTTACTTTTCGATTTTTAAATGAGCAAAAGTTAAAGGCTCAAGTGGTTCAAAGTGGTTTAGGGATTGGTAAGCCCGAGTTGAGCCTGTGGGAGGTGGGGATTGGTAAGCCCGGCAATGGGTTTAAAGTTGATTAGGTTTATTAGTTTGTATGGGTTGCGGTACTTATGTGATTAAATAAGTTTGCATTCGAAAATTAATACTTTCGTTTTTATTTTAAGGCAGCATTAGTATATTTTTGGAACCTAGATGAATTTAGCAGGAAAGCAAATATTTACCAAATAAATTATTTCCAACTATCACAAACAATTTCCATTGTTGGCGTCCCTACCGACAATTTTCGTGGCCGTTTTAGTTACATTTTAAAACACGTTATAAAAGCTTAGGACGACGCTCACGAGAGTTTTTTAGAGTAAACCGTCAAGGTTTTGCTTAAGGTATTTTATAACGCTCACGGTTTTTTTTGGCGAGATGTCTGATTACAGAAGAGGAAATTTGGAACGTCAATGCCCAATATAAAACAATTCAATTGATTTTTCCACAGTCTTAAATATCCGCGAGAATCAAAATGTATCCTGCATCAATCCACTCGGTATTTAATAACGCCTTATTCTTTATTTGCCATTGCCCATTTTTCAAATCACTATCCAACTTAGTTAAACCATGATCAAGGTTGAACAATTTAGAGAATGTTGAGATCGCAGTACGGACGGCCAGATCTAAATACGCTTCAGGTCTTCGCCAGTATGCGGCAAGAAAGCCATCTTTGCAATCGTAATGAATTAAAAGCGGGTGGATCTCAACGTTTTTAAAGTTTGTTCGTAATTCTTTAATGCATGGAAAGATGTCTAAATCTTTCTGATATATTTCAGGAAAATAATCCGCTGTCAACCAGAAAGGTTCAGCTTCAGGATTCCAACTTATAGCCACAAATTTTTCTCGGGTTACACGCTTTATTTCAGAAAAGGCTTGTTGCCGGTTTGTCCAATGATGCATAGACAAGATGGACATTGCATGTGAGAAGCTTTTATCTTCGAATGGTAATTTCTCGGCTGATGCTTGGACGACTGGATGTGCATGAACACTTCGTTGCCTGATCATTTCAGCGGACGGTTCTACAGCGACCAAGTCCATCTGCTTTGGCTCGCAAGATCCTTTTCCGGTACCGATATTTAATAAGTTTGTCGCGCCTGCGAGATGTGTGTGTAGTTGTTCTTCAATTCTAGGGTCATCTTTGCGGTGGTTGGAGTAGCCGACTCCTGTTTTGTCGTACTTGGTCATGAGGGGCACTATTTTACAATTAGGCCTTGAATTTATTATTTTAAGCTATTGACTGTCATTGATAAAAAATCTAAACATTTTGAATAATCCAAGTTATCATACTCCAACCCAATTTTCCGAATGTTTTTATAGTATTCAGTTCTATTTAAGAAGTAATTTTTTTCTAAATTAACTGACACCGCATCTTGGCCAAGTTTTTCAATCAAAAACCACTTTTCTAATAATCGAGCTGTTCTACCATTACCGTCTTGAAACGGATGAATCTTTACAAAAACCAAATGAATTTGTGATGCATAATAAAATACTTCTAACGTCTCAAGGCTAGCCTCCAATAGTTCTTTTACTTTTCGATAAAATTGGTTCAATTCTGCTTTTACTTTTTCAGGCTCGCAAGCGACATATTCAATTCTATCATTTTCGTCCAAAACAAACATCGGGTTACTCCGAATTGCCCCTCTTTGGCCTTCCGGCAATAAGTGCTCGCTTAAAGTAGCGTGGACCTTCGCAATATTCTCGGGTGTCAAAGGATTGTTCTGGATGAACTGATAGCCGCTAAAAAGATCTTCGGACCTTTTCGTGTAATCTGGATTATAAGCTACATTCAAAAACTTATATTTATAAAAACTATCAAAATCAATATTTTCCCCTTCGATTTTTGACGAATAAACGCTGGATACGGCATTGTAAAAGTCAAAATAGTCCACCGATAGCGATTCAGTCTTGTTTGCCTCAATAACTTCTAGAGGATTGAAGTCTATGCTTTTGACAAATTCGGCTAGCAGTGCATCGCTTATCATTTCATAAAGATAGTGTTTTGCGTGTCAAGCATATTTAATAAGAAGTTACTTTTCGTTCCATTCAACAATTGAAAAATCTGAAAGATCAAACCCACAATCCAATGAGGTAACTAGCCACTTAATTTGTGTTTGCCGAATTTGATCTTTTTTATTTCTCTTCAATTCGATGAACTTAATTTGGTCTTTTTGCCAAGCTAGAACGTCCCAACAACCGCTGTATTTACCTCCGTTTGCTGTGACAATTTGGTTGAGTCTGCTCTTCACAAATTCGGATTCTATAGGAATATGTATTTGTTCCCCATATTTTCCATCTGTCCAATTGTCAAGCATTTTCGGATTCCTAGAGTTACCATAAGTGCTAATCCATCTAGCTTGCCATCCGGCATCTTGCATTGTTTTTAGCACTAATATTTCGGCAAATACCGGCTGGCCCTTATAATCTAGAAACGGTTTACGGCCGAAAGACTCGGACGGGGTTATTCCGGCCCACTTTTTGAATTCGGTTTGGCATTTAGGAATTTCTACATCTATGCCATTATAAATAAATTGCTCTTTTGAGTTTGGGGTGAAATTTGGTTGAGAGTCCGTGGAATTGGTCATGATCATATGAAGTAGAACTTACAAAAGTAATAAATTGTAGTCAAGCAGAATCTATTTCAACATCTTAACCGAACACTCGAATACCATAGTGTTGTATGAAATAATTTTATTAAAAACTACACTGTCCGGTATAATTTAAAATAGCAATTCATTCTACTAATCTAAACATTCACATTCTTTGGGTAAGTAAATCTCTCCATTTTCACTGGCATAGCCTGAATATCCATTTTGACTATAGAGAGTAATTAGTTCAGGCTTGCGCACAAAAGTAAAATCACCATAAAATTTTGGTTCTATTATAACCTTAAAATTTCTACGATAGACACCGTTCAATCCATTATAAACAACTTTGTAAAATTCACGATCATCGATATAATCACCATTAAGATCCGTATAAATTTCCCAAATATTATCATATTTAAAATCTAACATCTTCCTTCCGTCCATTGTGACTAGTCCCATTTTGCCATTCACTTTTAACTTGATACCAAACAAATTTCCGTCTCTACCTTTGAAGCCACCTATAATATCTGATTCCGGATACTTCGTTAATAAGTCATTTCTAATCTGTGGTGTAATTTCTTTATATGCATCAATAACTATGTCATCCTCTAATATCTGATCGTAAAACTCTATCTCTTGTTTACCGTGCATGTCCTCCCAAGTCACTTCAATTCCTTCTTCGTTATAAAATTTACTTCTATTATTTCTCCTATTTGTAACATCAAAAAAGGTGCGGCCATCAATTATTTCGTGCAACTTAATAATGTAACCCATTTCCCTTTTAGCGATAATCTCTTTACCATTCTCGTCAATAACCGAATATTGAGATGTACTGTCACTCCTGATAATCAAATAAACGTTCTGGGCTTTGGTAATTTCTACTACGCTGCTTTCGCCATTCTCAAAAATGGTTTTCTTTGTTTTAATATTTACATAAGAAATATTTCCGTTATCCTTTATGAAAACAACTGCGCCATTTCCATCGTAGCTCAATTTCGGCGACATTAATTCGCTAACCTTATTTCCTGATTTATCGATTAGACCGTATGAATTATTAAGTCCATCTTTTACATCTGTATTTTTTTCAACATAAACTGTGTAGTTATTATATTCTTGATTTAGAAAGGGCTCTATATAATCAAATATTGGCTCAGTGATTTTCTCATTTTGGTCTGAAACCAGCCCATACTTATGAACAGTCTTACCTGAAGTAATTGAATTGATACTGAATCCATACGGATAGACCTGAGATATTGCTTCAGCGCCAAATAGCACCAGAAAGATGTATAGTAGAAATATGTTCTTCATAGTAGAATTATTAATTATTAGAAAAGATAAATATACAATAGTCAAAATGACCGCGTCAATAATATTGGCTTCTAACGACGTCAGTTTCAAACATGACATATAACACACATCGCATTATTCAAAGTTCCTTACTGCCCATCGCCACCATGAAGCGTAAAAGGTTGATTTAGTCATTAAAACTCGCAGTCGATGTGATAGAAGAGTATTCTCCACCCAAATTCATTCCTGATTCGGAATCTTTAATATGGATTTACCCCCTAAGACTTCCGTTCAATCCGCGCGCCCAACTTCCTCAACCGATCATCAATATGCTGATACCCACGATCGATTTGGTTGATATTGTGGATGGTGCTCGTACCCTCGGCACTCAGGGCCGCAATAAGTAGAGAGACGCCAGCTCGTATATCGGGCGAACTCATTTCTATACCGCGTAAAGGTTGGCTTCGGCCAAGTCCGATGACGGTGGCTCGATGTGGATCGCAAAGAATAATCTGGGCACCCATGTCGATGAGTTTGTCGACGAAGAATAATCGGCTTTCGAACATTTTTTGATGGATCAAGACACTGCCTCGAGCTTGTGTGGCGACAACGAGCGCAATACTCATCAAGTCTGGTGTGAAGCCGGGCCACGGACTATCATAGATGGTCAATATCGATCCATCCATGAAAGTGGTAATTTCATAAAGTTCTTGCGGCGGTATTCTGATCGAATCATCTCTGAGTTCCATCTCAATACCGAGCGATTGGAAGACGCCGGGGATGACGCCTAGTTTTTTATAGTCGACATCGGTGATCGTGATATCTGATTGCGTCATTGCCGCAAGACCAATAAAACTTCCGACTTCGATCATGTCAGGCATGACGGTTATTTCTCCACTCGACATTTTATCGACACCATTAATCGTCAATAGATTTGAGCCGATGCCTTTAATATCGGCACCCATGTCCGATAATAATTTACATAATTGTTGCAAATACGGTTCGCAGGCGGCGTTGTAGATTGTTGTTTCTCCAGGTGTCATGACGGCGCCCATGACGATATTCGCCGTACCTGTGACACTGATTTCATCCATTAAAATATTGGTCCCGCGCAAGGCCTTGGCATCTAAATAATAGCTTTTTGACTCATGGCTATATTTAACTTCGGCACCTAGTTTTATAAATGCATTGAAGTGGGTATCCAATCTGCGTCGACCAATTTTATCTCCGCCCGGACTAGGAATATATGCACGACCAAATCGATGCATCAATGGTGCGAGAAGCATGACCGATCCACGAATTTTCCGGGCTTCAGTTTGATATTCATCGGTAGCCGTATAATCAAAATCGATATCGGCGGCATTGAATGCGTATGTATTTTCTCCTGATTTTTCTACGCTGACACCTAAACCCTTGACGAGTTTGATGAGTTTGCGTACATCGACAATATTCGGCACATTGTGAATGGTGACCGTCTCGGTCGTCATGACCGTTGCGCAAATCAGTTGTAGCACTTCGTTTTTGGCGCCTTGTGGTTTAATAGATCCTGAAAGGCGGTTGCCTCCTTCGATGACAAAATAATCTTTGAGCGCCATATTTTATGAAATGCTTTTTTCTAAAAAGGAATTATCGTTTATTACTTCTGCGTCGGTTATTATTGTTCTTTTTATTGCGTCCGCTATTTTTCCCTCTACGTTTGGCGTTGAGCGCAGGACGTGCTGGAATTTTGATATGCGGTGACACAATATCTAAGTCAGTTGGTAGTTCTCCACGACCTGCGATTAATGATTTTAAATCACCAATTATTAATTCATCACCGATATGCGGATCGCGATTCCAAACTTTATACGCTGTTTTCATATAAGAGGCAATACTTGAGAAAAAACCATGTCTTTTTTCAGGATCTTCTTCGAGCAATGCCTTATCAATTAATTCTTGAATATATGCGCCGTAGTGTCGAAATTTCTTCGTGTTTTTTGGATAGCCAATACGTGTTGGCTTCATGTTTTTATCCTCTATTTTAGGCAATTCAATACCTTCGGGTACGACATCTATTTTATAGTCAGAAATAATAAACAGGTGACGCCATAATTTTAATTCGATATCTGGTGTAGGCTTCCCTTGGTTACTTACCTGTGCCATCAAACGAATAATTTGATAAGCGGCAGCCTCGCGTTTCTTCGGGTCTTCTATAGTCACGGCATGATCCACCAACTTTTGAATGTGGCGTCCATATTCCGGGATCGTTAAGTTTTCTTGTTCAGAATTATAGCGCAATAAACGCTCTTGGTTTGACATATTGTTTATTTTATTCTACGGTTACAGATTTGGCGAGATTTCGTGGTTGATCCACGTCGCACCCGCGCAATACTGCCGCATGATATGATAATAATTGTAATGGAATAACGGATAATAAAGGTGTAAATGGTTCTGCTGTTCTTGGAATTTCGATGCAATAATCTGCCATCGATTTTATTGCTTTTTCGCCTTCTTGCACGATGGCGATTACGCGACCTTTTCGAGCTTTTACTTCCTGAACATTACTTACGATTTTTTCATAAGCACTTTCATTTGTGGCGATCACAATCACCGGCATATTTTCATCGATCAGGGCAATCGGTCCATGTTTCATTTCTGCAGCTGGATATCCTTCTGCATGGATGTAAGAAATTTCTTTCATTTTTAATGCACCCTCAAGTGCCACTGGAAAATTATATCCACGACCTAAATAAAGCGCATGATTGACATCTTTTATTTCCTGGGCAATATATTGAATGGCTTTATCCTGTTTCAGGACTAAATCAATTTTGCGTGGAATATCTTGTAGCTCGGTCATGAGCCGTTGCAATTCCGGACGTGAAAGTGTACCGCGTTTTTCGGCGAGTGTCAAAGCCAACAAAGCTAGAATCGTCACTTGCCCAGTAAATGCTTTCGTCGAGGCCACACCAATCTCAGGACCCGCGTGTATATATGAGCCAGCATCCGTCAAACGCGCAATCGATGAGCCCACCACATTGACGACACCATATAATAGTGCGCCTTTTCCGCGCGCATATTTAAGCGCAGCCAACGTATCAGCTGTCTCTCCGGACTGCGAAATACCGATGACAATATCGGTGTCGCGAATCACTGGATTACGATAGCGAAACTCAGATGCATATTCAACCTCTACTGAGAGGTGTGCTAGATCTTCGATTAAGTATTCGCCAATCAATCCCGAATGCCACGAGGTGCCACAAGCTGCTATTATCAGTCGATTGGCATTGACAAAGCGTTCTTCATAGTCGCCCATACCGCCGAGTCCAACCCAACTTTCCATCGGTTTTAATCGACCACGCATCGCGTCCTTCACCGTTTTGGCTTGTTGATAGACCTCTTTTAACATGAAGTGCTCGTAGCCTCCTTTTTCAAGTTCCTCAATTTTGAGATCGAGCTCTTTTATCTCAGGTTTCTGTGGAATATTCTCCAGATTTTTTATGCTAAATGAGCCGTCGCGATGCACAACTGCCAATTCTTCATCTTTTAAATAAACCACTTTATTGGTGTGTCCAACGATAGGAGAGGCATCCGATGCGATGAAAAATTCACCATCGCCAATCCCGAGGACCAGCGGACTAGATTTTCGCGCCGCAACTAATTTATCAGGATGCTCCTTATCGATGACGACGAGCGCATATGCGCCAACGACTTTATTCATCGCCATATAAACAGCATCTTCCAAAGGGATCTCATCTCTTCGCTGATATTCTTCGATTAAATGAACGAGGACTTCAGTATCTGTTTCTGATTCGAAAGTATGTCCAAGTCTTTCGAGAGCCTCTTTAAGGGTCGCGTAGTTTTCTATAATGCCGTTGTGGACGAGCGCTAATCTCTTGTTGCCAGACCGGTGTGGGTGTGCATTATTATCATCTGGCTTACCGTGAGTTGCCCATCTCGTATGTCCGATGCCAGATGTGCCCTTTACATCTTTCTCTCCGATGAAATCGACTAGATCCTGCACCTTGCCCTTCTTTTTATATAAACTGACGCCGCCATTTAATACCGCGATACCGGCGCTATCATACCCGCGATACTCGAGTCGGCGCAAACCATCGATAATGATTGGGTAAGCTTGCTGATCACCCACATAGGCTACAATTCCACACATGTTGTATTTCTATTAATTCTCAGTGTAACTAATTATCAAGCGAATCGCTTCTGAGAGGTTAGTTTCGTCAAAAATAACACTTCTAGCGCTAGATTGCATCAAGCTTGCCGGTCCGACTGAAGCTCGCTGTTGATCGTTGGACGAAACGAAGACACTTTGAAGACGAATTTCATCGTCAAATATTGTGCGATCGATCATTTGTTGTATCTGAATTGGCAAGTTGTATTCATATCCTACTTGTCCATTTAATGTATCTAATAGACCGATGGGTGTAAACGTAAAAATGCCTGTTTGCTGAAATTCGTTGATAAATTCACGACTTCCATTTAGGTTTCGCCGCGTCATCATGACCACAGGTAGCGCTGGAGTGATATTATAATCAAGCGCATTTTCATCGAATGGCACGAACATGGTCGCTTTATTAACAAGAATAGATCCGAAATCTGTCAAGCCATCTATTTTCATATTGACATCTACTCCTCCATTTCCTTGGATGAAATAACGGTCGTTGTCAGGATTTGAAAGTGCATCTTCTACCGCCGATCCCGAATAATCATAATTATATGTTTGTACCACTGGAGTTCTGGCATCTCCGATAAAAGGCGCTACACCGTATGAAAGTGAGGCTGTGTCTGTCATGGCATTACGATAATATATGCGGACACCCGTCCGTGAAGTCTGAGCTGTCGATTGGTATGGTCTTATTCCAACATAGTGATCGAAGTCACCAACCGGATAAACTTCTATACCAGGAAAGTTATCAGCAAAGTCTTGAAAAGAAGCACGTTGTGTTGAGTCCAGAGTAAACAGTTCTGTTGCAAATGAAGTCGGTAACGGAATCCGTACAGTCGGGCCCACTTCCGCAGGTGTATCTGGCGTCGTATAATCCGGAATAAATGTGAATCCCGGATTCAGTACTTCACCCGTCGCAAATTGCTGATTGGATAAGTAATTCTGCGTCCCGTCGACACTATTTTCCATTCTTCTCACTCCGAGCGTTACAGGAGCTACTGGACCATACGAAGAAATTGTGTCGAGATATAGTACAAGGCAAACACTATCAACCATGCGGTTAGGATTGTCTCCTACTGTGACAGTCGTTGGAATCATCTGCATGTAAATATTCGCTTCACTGCGACCAAATTGATCGTCAGTCAGCAAGCCACATTGCGCTTGATTGAGCAAATTGAGCGTACCATCTGAATAGGTGACGATCGGTTGACTTTCGTTCTGAACAAGTTCTATTTCTACTTCATCAAACAGGATGGGTATGACATCCGTATCGACGATACCTTCACCGATTGTCGTAGGATCATTGCATGCTCCAGTGAGCATCAATAGTGTGCATACCACACTGTACAAGAAAAGTGACTTGATGTTTTTCATCATAGTTTTCTGGTGATCTTGAGCTATGGGAGCAGTTTTATTCTTCTACTCCGGCGAGCTCTTTATAAAAATCAAGATACGTTGGTAGCAGTTCGTCCTCTTGTTGATATGGAAGTGACGGTTTGCCGTCAGCGAGTTTTTCGAAATTTTCGATATCCTCACTTCCTTGAACGATTGCGTCGGCGTGATAGATGCCTCCATTGTCCAATGTAATTTTCCCATCTGAAGAAAATGCATCGAGATCGTCGTCTTCTAGATTATTTATTTGTGCCTTTTCGAGGAAAGTTTCTCCAAGCGAATCTTCCATCGTATTATTATATAAGGAGTATATGATTTGCGAGTCCTTGAACAGTGGCTCGTTAGCGTAGGCTTTCTTGAGATAAAGCGGAATGAGGCTTGTCATCCAGCCGTGACAATGAATCACATCTGGTGGCCATCCAAATTTCTTGACAGTTTCGACGACTCCTTTACAGAAGAATACCATCCGATCGCCGTTGTCTTTGAATGGTTTGCCTTTGTTATCGTTGAAGATATATTTCCGTTTGAAAAACTCTTCATTGTCCAAAAAGTAAACTTGCATCCTTGCGCCGGGCAGGGAAGCGACTTTGATGATTAACGGAAAATCCTCGTCATCTACGATTATATTCATACCCGAAAGGCGCACCACTTCATGGAGGCGGTGCCGTCGTTCGTTGATTGTACCATACCGAGGCATGAGGATTCTGATCTCCATGCCTTTATCTTGTGCGTATTGTGGTAGTTTTCTGACGACATCAGAGATTTCACTCAGAGTCGTGTATGGCTTCATTTCTTGCGTTACAAATAAGACCCTCGTCTTCGCCATATGTCAATTCAGTTTGATTATTCAAAAAGGTTGGCAAAGATACTAAAAAGTTCCGGCTATATACTAAGAACGATACGTCTCACGCTCTACGTCATAAGCTGTGTATGGGCTGATAGGAGGCTACAAGTGGCGTGTTGAGACGGTCAGGGGATTCATATTTTGTACCTAGGGCACAAAAACAGGCGTAAGTTTTTTGTTTACCAATATGTGGTCCCTCTGGGACAAAAATGTCATCTCTAAACGGTTTTTTGAGCAAGGGAAGGCGGACTTTAGTCTGCAGTGAACAGAACTTATTAGTCTTTTATTCGAGTAGTGATATTGAAATTGTGGTGGTTTTAGACGGTCAAGGGGGTCACATGTTGTACCTACGGCACAAAAACAGGCGTAAGTTTTTTTGTTTACCAATATGTGGTCCCGCTGGGACATATTATCACTGCAGAAACTTGGGATTCAAATAAAAGGAAAGCGGAGTTTAGTCTGGTTTTAATTGAGCGTATTAATTGCTTATAATTTTTATAATTTAATTTGTCGAGTATAGATGCTGAGTGACAGCTAAAAAGTATTGCATCCGACACAAAGTTAGTGGCCGTTCATTTGCAGTTTTTTGAGGCTCAACTTATACTTATTAATTAAATTAGCACTGATTTTATAATTTTTCAAAATTGAGTTATTTTGGTCAATCATCCGTTGCGTACCATTCCAATCGCCTAGTTCATTATACAATGTTAAACCAAAAATATTATTCGTGAAGATATGGCTTTGGCCTCCTTGCGTTTTTAGAAGACTATCGGAGCGCTCAAAGAAAAGCTTCGAAGACTCAAGACGTTCCTTTAAAAAATTCACTTTTGAAATTCGAAACCAACAATCTGCTACTCCAAAAATATAATCCACATTCAGGAATGAATCGACAGCTTCTATCAGAATTTCTACTCCAACTTCATCATCACCACTCATCCCGATAATATAACCTCGATACTTCGTCAATTGGGCCAAGACAAATTTGTCATTTATCTGCCTATAATAATTCCTTACGCCATCAAAATATATTGAAGCACTATCAAGTTGCTCTAGGTCGTCGGAATAAATCATTCCAATATTGAAACGCATAAGATTTCCATGGGATATGTCTCCTTTAGAAAAACACTTCTCTGCTGCCACCTTCATAGTTGCAACTCCTTGTTCAAATGACTGTTCACGAATTAGTTCTAACGCCAATTTTTCTAATTCTATCTCAGAATTATGTTCAGAACTATTGCTAACCCCACAAGAAATTGCAAAGCCTATAAAACTCAATAATATAATATTTAAGGTTTTCATGTTTGTGATGGTGATTCACTAAATTATAGCTGGTTTATTTTAGCAACTTAAAGTCCCGATAGGACCAAAAAGGAATCCCTCCGGGATTTGTAGTTCAATCTATTTTTGAAAGAATTATTACTTTAATTTAAAACACACGCAGCTGACTTGGTTTTATTACTCCATAAACAACGCCGAAAGCGAACGGTGTTCGTGTGTATTTCGAATGGCTCTGGCGAATAACTTTGCAGAAGAAAGTACGCGTATTTTATCACATTGCTCTTGTAATGGAATAGTATCTGTGACGATGAGTTCGGTCAGTTGCGAATTGCGAATATTCTCGTAAGCTTTTCCAGAAAGGACTGGGTGTGTGCAAATAGCACGGACGCTATTCGCGCCTTGATTTATCAATTCTTGAGCGGCGCGACAAAGTGTTCCTGCCGTATCAACCAAGTCATCTACTAGTATGACATCAGCACCTTTTACAGCTCCAATCACAGTCATCGTTGCTACTTCATTCGCTTTTTCACGATGCTTATCGCAAATAACAAGATCTTTCTTGAAATACTTGGCATATTTCCGTGCGCGTTTCACACCACCCACGTCAGGACTGGCGAATTTGGCCTTAGACATATCCAATTTTTTTAAGTAAGGCATGAAAATCGCATCGCTTTTTAAATGATCGACCGGGATATCGAAAAAGCCCTGAATTTGATCCGCATGGAAATCCATGGTCATCACGCGATCAGCTCCAGCTGCTGAAAGCAAATTTGCGATCAACTTTGCCGAGATGGGAACACGTGGTTTATCTTTTCTATCCTGGCGAGCGTACCCGTAATACGGCATGACAGCTGTAATATAACCGGCCGATGCTCGCTTTGCTGTGTCTATTAATAATAGTAGTTCGAGCAAATTGGATGCAGGTGAAAACGTCGATTGGATGAAAAACACCCAAGATCCTCTGACCGATTCATGAATTTCTGGTTGCATTTCGCCATCGCTAAATACCTGCAATTTTGAGACTCCTAGATTATAACCGTAATAGTCAGCAATGCGCTCAGCTAGGTAAACAGATTGTTTGCCGGAGAAAAGTTTTACTTCCACGAGATGGTGTGATTAGTTGTTAAGATGATGAAGCCCTAAATGTATGGACTTTCGAGGAGATGAGGGGTATGGGGAGTGAGATTTCGGGCACTTGAGATTTGAGTAACCAAATGATGATCAGAACTCACTAATGAATGGAGGCGTACAATCTAAATTAGACGACAAATAAGCTCGAAATGACATAAAAGTATATTCCTTAAGCGGCTCTAGCGGCTATTTTAACGGCTAAATTAGCGGTTAATTTATCGGCTATTTTAGCCGCTAAAAATCTATTTCTTATATTCATGATTAAAATCACACCAAATGAAATCACAAGGAACCTATACCCATTGCTCTGTTTGTGGCACCTTACTTACTGGAAGAAAAGACAAGGTATTTTGCTCCAAACTCTGCAAAAACGAATACCATCGCCGAAGAAAATTTGAACACGTCGTCTTTTCAAAACCCATCGACCGTATCCTACACCGAAATTGGGTAATTCTCGCCGAGCAACACGATATCAACGGTACCAACAAATTTCATGTCCCATTGTCGACACTCATTGACGCCGGATTCAACCAAAAATACTATACCACTACAGAGGTTAATTCCAAAGGCAAAACATACCATTACATCTATAATTTCGGATGGATGAAGTTCAGCGATAAAGAACTTCTCGTGGTGAGAATGGAAAAGGCGAAATAATGACTAATTAGACAAGGGTCGTTTGCAAGTCGTGTTAATAATCGAGTTTCACGAAATATTTAAAAATACACGTCGTATAATTAACGAAGCAACAACGAAAAATCAACAAATGAAACATTTCATCCTACTCGCATCTCTAGCATGTTTAGTGTTATTCAATCCGGATCATTTAACCGAAACTAGTTGCACGCCAGTATTTGATGTAAATCTTCGATTCTACGTAACTGATGAGCGCGTCATTACCATAGAAGATATGCCAGACTTTTTTAAATTGGAAACTATAAACGACTGCGAAATCGACTTTGAAAATATTTCATTTAATATGGTCTTAGTGCCCACAAAAGCTGATCCGGTCGAATATAAAATTCGAAAAAATTCAATTGAGAAATTAAAATTTACAGAAAAAAGTAATTTCCCAATAAAAGTATTTATCGAAAATATTCAATGGAAAGACTCCGAAGCAAAGATTGAGTCGAATGCTATTTTATTTAAAATTACGAAATAGTAAAATCGACGGACTACTAAACGTAAAGCGCACCTTTCAATAACGATCTCGAAATAACAATACGCTGAATTTCTGACGTGCCTTCATAAATCTGAGTAATTTTTGCATCACGCATGAGACGTTCTACATGGTACTCGCGCACATACCCATATCCACCATGAATTTGCACCGCCTCTACTGTATGTTTCATCGCAGCTTCAGATGCTGCCAATTTTGCCATACTTCCAGCCATTAAATAGTCGCGTCCTTGGTCTTTGTATCGAGCCGCGCGATGAACCAGTAATCTTGCCGCTTCGATATCGGTGGCCATATCCGCTAATTTAAATGCGATCGCTTGATGCTGTGCGATAGGTTTTCCAAACGCTTCTCTTTCTTTTGCATATGCGACACTCAATTCATAAGCACCGGCAGCGATGCCCAAAGCTTGCGCTGCAATCCCTATACGACCACCAGCCAAAACTTTCATGGCAAACTTGAAACCGAAACCGTCATCACCTATTCGATTTTCTTTAGGCACCTTGACATCCGAATACATGATGGTATGCGTATCAGAAGCACGTATTCCTAACTTATCTTCTTTGGCACCAATACTTACGCCATCCCATTCCCGGTCTACGATGAATGCGTTTATCCCTCGATGTCCTTTTTCCTCATCTGTTTGTGCGATGACAAGATGAATGCGCGATGTATTACCGTTGGTGATCCAGTTTTTGGTTCCATTCAATACATAATGATCACCTTTATCCAAAGCCTTGGTGCGCTGACTAGTCGCATCACTACCAGCTTCAGGCTCCGATAGACAAAATGCCCCGATCCATTCACCGGTACATAACTTAGTTAGATATTTTTGTTTTTGATCTTCACTGCCAAACGTCTCTAATCCCCAACAAACAAGCGAATTATTTACTGACATAATAACAGAACAGGAGGCATCAATTTTAGAAATTTCCTCGACAGCAAGCACATACGACTGTGTATCCATGCCTCCGCCGCCATATTTTGGATCGACCATCATGCCCATAAAACCCATTTCCCCCATCTTCTTTATCTCTTCCTTGGGATAACGCATATCACGATCTCGTTCGATCACTTCAGGCTTCAATTCCATTTCGGCAAAGTCTCGAGCGGCGGCCTGAACGGCTAATTGTTCTTCTGTCAATTGAAAATTCATGTAGTCTTTTTTATTGTCTCGTTTGGGACGCCGAAGATACGCATTGTTCGAATTTTAGAACGCTACACGTAATACGCTTTACGTCATACGTTGGCAATATTTCATATGGCTGCCTTAGTCTTGTGCGCCAAGCACCAGCGTGAATAGCTATTTGCCGATGATGGGTAAAATTTTGAGTCCACTTCGGAAAGTTACCAAACCAAAAATGGCTCTTTTGGCGATCTTTTCACTTTGCTCAAACCACTGATACACAGGCATCACTGATTATCGAAAAATGAAAATCTCATCCAAAATAG
>ENA-ORXU01000743-ORXU01000743.1-marine-metagenome-genome-assembly--contig:-NODE-743-length-34024-cov-3.601084_pt1 | contig 34024 bp, 34 predicted proteins | sample MGYA00237869_ERZ511484 | MGnify/ENA metagenome assembly ERZ511484 | reverse complement strand
TCGCGGCGGCGGCCTGATCTGCCTGCCGCGCCCATATCGCGGTGGATGTTGCCACTAGCCAGTTTCACAGTATCTGCCCCGGCAGATTGCTGTCATCCTTGCCAGCATGACACAGCCCGATGCCTCTTCTCATGCTTCTAGTGCTTCGCCTGCCGCCGCTCCAAAGGCCGCTTCTTCAAAATATGTTCTGACGATCCTGTTTCTGGTGATGATGCTCAATTTCATCGACCGGCAGATTATCACGATTCTGGCCGAGGCGATCAAGGTCGATCTGGGGCTGAGCGATAGTCAAATCGGGCTGATGACTGGATTGTCGTTTGCCCTGTTCTACACCACGCTGGGCATTCCGCTCGCGGCAGTGGCAGATAGGTGGAACCGCAGTAAGCTGATCGCGCTGGCGATTTCGATATGGTCCGTCATGACGATATTGTGCGGGTTGGCCGCCAATTTCATCCAACTGTTTCTTGCCCGCTGCGGTGTCGGAATTGGCGAGGCAGGTTCTGCGCCAGCCTCACATTCGCTGATCGCTGATCTTTTTCCGCCCGATAAACGGTCCGGCGCGCTTGGCGTGCTGGGGATGTCGATACCGATTGGCGCATTTATTGCGTATACTGCCGGCGGCTGGATGGTGGAAAATATCGGGTGGCGCTGGGCGCTGGTTGTGGCCGGTGCGCCGGGATTGCTGTTGGGGCTAATCATCTGGTTCACTGTTCCTGATCCAAAAGGGGACCGTAGCATCAAAAACGCGTTTCGCCCTGCGCCCGGCGAAACCAGCTTAAAGCAGGCGATGGCGGAGTTATCGAAAAAACCGGCATATTGGTATCTCGTCGGGTCAGGTATCGTGGTCCAGTTTATCGCCTATGGCATGGCCAGTTTCTACGCAGGATTTTTCGTACGCGTATTTGGCATCGGCTATACAGAACTTGGCATAAAACTCGGTATTGTAACGGCAATCTCCGGCGGCTTCGGTGCATGGGTAGGCGGCCGCGTTGGCGACTGGATGAACCGGAAAACGCCTGCCGGTGCGTTGATTGCCAGCGCGGTAGCATTGGTGCCGGCTGTGCCGGGCATTTACTTTATGGTCTATGCCCCTACGGCCGATATAGCGTTCCTGCTACTCGCCATTCCGACATTCGCCTTTACTTTTTACTATGGGCCGAATTTCGCTGCGATCCAGACGCTGGCGACCGATCAGACGCGCGCAATGGCGCCTGCCATCTGGCTGTTCTTTACCGGGCTATTGGGGTTGGGGCTTGGCCCGTTATTCGTGGGGTCGCTGTCCGATTATTTCGCTGGCGGGGCTGTGATCAACGATGGCGCTCCGCTGCAAAAGGCGATTGCGATAACCGGGCTGTTATCACTCGTTGGCGCATTCTGTTTCTGGCGCGCGCAGGTTTGGATAGCGAAACATTTGCCGCATCAAACCGCCGCGGACACATCTGCATAGAATGATTTGCCGAAAGGCGGCAACCGGCTGACAGCTTGGCCGGTGTGATACTTCCTTTGCGATCATCTTCGTGAATTTGCCACGCGGCATTGATCGTCACCTGTTGCAGCGCCTTGTATACATCGGTGCGTTCCAGCGGCCCGAGTATGTCGCCCGGTTGCGTGCGCCGGTTTACCGATGACCAGATCAGCTTCATCACGTCGGGCGGCACCACCGGCGAGTCATTATGCGCCGATGGCCGCAGCCCTAGCCTCCACGCCGTCGCCTGTGGCGAGATGAAATCCGCCCGCTTTGGCCCCAGCGCAACATCACGGTGCCAGTCACCCCAATAAAATGTGTGATTGGCGAAGAAGCTCGGCTGGATATCGAGTGTCTTCATGTCTTTAAGCTGTTCCAACCGCACAACCTGATTATGAATGGCGATCGCACGGCGGCCTGCCAGCCCGTTCTTGCGCACGCCATCGCTGCATTTGCACCGACGAAGCCGATATGGCCATGTGCATCAATAAAGCCGGGCAGCATTGTGCGGCCATGCAGATCAATCAGTTCTGCGTTCTTTCCGCGCATGGCGCGAATTTCGCGTTCATCGCCAGCAGCAATAATCTGGCCAGCGGACACCGCAACTGCCTCTACCATTTTGGCTGCCTCACCCTCCATCGTGATGATTGTACCACCATGATAAATAGTGACTTTCTCCGGACCGGCAGCGATAAGTGCCAGCCCTGCCAGTAGCAAAAAAAATATCCGCATCGCGCTTACTCCTCATCCTGTCGCATGTGATCCTATCAATGCTTGCCCTGTCGGCTAATTTTTTTTAGGCTAGGGCGGAAACAGAAGCATTTTCCAGCGATGTTTACCCTTGCCTTCCGGCGCAATGGCGTTCAGCGTGGCACAATATTTTGCGGAGACTATTAGATGAAACTATCTGTTTTGAGCGCCGCCTTGGCCGGGGTCCTTACGTGCGCATGTGCGGCTACTGCACAAACGGCCGAAGAATCCGTGGAAAGCGCAAGTGCGATTGCGCAAAGTCCGCTATATTCGAATATGGAGGAGGTTTATTTCGACCATCAGGATGGCAAGGAACCTGCGCCGTGGACGTCGCTGCGTTTGTCCGAAGACGGCAAGACCGCTGAGTTCCTTGATGCGTATGGCGCTTTGCAGTCCGAACCGAAATCATGGAGTGTTATCGGGCGCAGTGACGAAACGCTGACGCTGCAACTGGGCGAAAAGAAGACTGAACTGCGCCGCGCGAGAGATGTTACGTGCTGGGCCGCCGTGCGCAAGGCAAAGGACAAGCCAGATCACAGCGCGGATTGGTTCTTCGAGGATGATTTGAATTTGCACGATCAGGGCGGCCGCGTCGTGATTGGCGATGAAGCTACAGGTGCGCCGTATACTGTTCTGCGTATTCGGCGGGTAACATGGGCGGCGGGCAGCAGCAACCGTCCGAGCCTCGCCCTTTATGTCTATAAGGCTGAAGCGCCGGACCAAGTTATCAGCTATAGTTGGACGGAAATAGAATCGGACCGTATCGGAATCAGCTTAGGCTGGATGCAGGCCAGTTGCACTATTGCACCGCGCGAAACTGCCGCAGCCGTTGGTGCAGGCTGATCATGTAAAGGATGCCTTTATGAAGAACTCAGCTCCGCGTAATTAAACCAGCTATTCCGCGCTCTGCACCGGCGTTAATTTCGGTTGTGGCTGCGTGAACACCGACGGGTCAATCGGTTCGTTGATGGCAACATCTTTCCAAAAAACTTCATTCGATTTTCGACCGTTATAATATAGCGATACATGGCGCGGCTGAACCCAGCCGGATGGTTCTAACCGAATGAAATCCCGATAGATGCGATGATGCCACCCCTTTGGCGTGGTAAATCCGACGAGGCGGATTTTGAAATCCTTCCTGTCCACCCCGAACAATGTCACACTGCCGCCCGGATCCCTTAACTCAACCATGAATGCAGGGAACCCCGCCACCTGATCGTCGGCGCGCCGTTTGGCAGAAAAGCCGGGCTTTCCTGCCTGACGAATGATACCGAAGCCGAAGCTGTTCGCCCAGTAGGCGTCTGCCTGTTCTTTTGGAATAACGCCTTTTTCATTCCAGGTCGTGTCTCCATCGAAACCGACCTCGAACATCACTTCCTTGCCGGTGAGCGCGCGAATGCGGACTTTGCCCTGCGCGGTGTGAGCCGCCGTGCGGTTTTGATCGAATTCGCGCCACATCCGGTAATCATCCGCGACTGCACGTGGTTCGGCGCCCTGCTCTGCGTAAAATATTGCGCGCCCGGACAGCGTCAATGATTGCGGGCTAATCCATACCGGCCCGCCTGCCGCGGACTGCGCCAGCATCAATATCTCCATCCCCGATAGTGCCTGTTCCGCCTGCGCGCCGGGCGCGGCGTCGCCAACGGCATGATCGGCGTGTGCCTGTCCAGCCAACCCCGCTGCTGTAACTGCCAATACCCAACCGGCTATTTTCTTGCGCACAATCACTCTCCCATTTCTCTGAACAGATTATGCTTGCCACGCGCCGCTGTCCATAGTCATATCAGCATTTGAAAGGCGGGAATTGATGGCAAAGCGAAATTATAGCAGGCGCAATATAGTCGGCAGTTTGGCCGCTGTACCGCTAACGGGTCTGGCCGCTTGTGCGGCACCATCGCAATTGGCGCGCATGACGCGTAATGATGCTGATGTTATCGTGATCGGCGCTGGTCTTGCCGGGCTGCACGCGGCGTATTTACTGGAAAATGCCGGACAAAAAGTGATGATCGTTGAGGGCAATGATCGCACCGGCGGGCGGCTGCACACGCTGGACAATTTGCCCGGTGCGCCCGATGCTGGCGGCATACAGGTGGGAGCATCATATCAACGGTTCAATGCAATAGCGGACCGGCTGAATGTCGAACGGTATCTGCCCGATGAAAGCATCGGCGGGTATCTGTATGATATACGCGGCGCTTCCATGCTGGCAAAAGACTGGCCGGGCCATCCGAAGAATTTGCTTTCGCCGGCCGAACAGAAAATCGAACCGGCATCGCTTCTATTTGCTACGTTACGCGGCTTACCAAAACTGGCCGATATCGCCGATTGGATGGATTCTACCAGCGCCGCGATTGATGTTCCGCTGGGCCAATGGCTTCGCGCCAACGGTGCCAGCAATGAGGCTATCCGGCTCATTAATACAAATTTGAACGGCGATACGCTGGCCAGCATGTCGGCGCTGCATATGCAGCGCACATTGGCGATGTATGGCGCCGCGGCAAAGGCCGATCCCGGCCCGACCAAATTCGTGCGCGGTGGATCGCAGCGGATGACTGATGCCATGACTGCGCAGCTGAAATCGGATATTTTGCTAAACACGCCGGTTATGGGCATCCGGGAAAATGCGGATCTTGTGGAGGTCGCGCTGGCCGACGGGCGCAAATTGCGTGCATCGCAGGTCGTTTGCACTGCGCCATTAACTGTGCTGCGCGATATGAAAATCGACACCGCCCTGCCCATTGCAGCGCGTACCGCCATATCGAAACTGCCCTATACCAAAGCAAGCTTCGTATTTCTGCGCACTACCGATGCTTTTTGGCTGAATGACGGATTGCCCGAATATATCTGGAGCGATGATCCGCTGTTGGGCCGGGTATTCACCCTGAACGGTGACGCGCCGTTGCTGAAGATATGGACGAACGGCCCCGCCGCGCAAGCCTTGGACCAGATGGACCAGAAGGATGCGGCGGCACAGATAATATCCCGGATCGAAACAATCCGGCCATCCGCACGCGGGAAGCTATCCTATCTCGACAGCTTCAGCTGGCAGAAACAACCCTTTGCACGCGGTATCTACCACCATATCGGCGTTGGAACCGGCGCTCCGCTTGCGGCGCTCGTGCGTCATGAAGGCAAACGTTTGCATTTTGCCGGTGAACATATGACGCAGCTTGCACCCGGAATGGAGGGCGCATTGGAAAGCGCCGAACGTGTAAGTGCACGGATATTGGCCACGGCCTAGCATAATGGCCGCATGGCTGCCGCCCGATCTTTACGCCGGTAAAGCTATATCGATAACGGCCACAAAAAAATGGCGCCCGTAACGGCGCCATTTTTCTAATTTCACTCTTGCTGTTGTTAGGCAGCTAGCCCTTTATCGGATCGTTGCATTCAGCCGGATGCCAAACTGGCGCTTGTCACGCAGACCGATCCGCGCACCTTCACGGGAGAAGTTGAAGAAACCACCGGGCAATGTGCGGGTATCCAGACCGACATCGGCGAAATTCTGCGCAGTTGTCGGTGCATCTTCGTTGAACACGTTCAACACGAAAAATTCGATACCGAAATCATCACCGCGAAGACCGAAACGCGCGTTCACATCCACCGCTTGCTGAACCTGCGCCACATTGGCGTTACTGATATAATATTTGCCGGTGTAGAAAACATCCGAGCGCACAAACCAGCGATCAAAGCCGGGAACGGCGTTAAAGTCATTCTCGTATGTTCCGCCGAATGACCAGGTTACCGGCGGGAAGCGCGGGGCTTGCTGTCCGGTAACATCGGAACCCTGACCGAAGATATCACCAAAGTCACCCGAACCCGCACCTTCAGGGAAGGACGCAATCGTTGAATCTACATAGGCAAACGATGCTTGCGCTGTAAAGTTATCGGCAAGCCGCAGCGAGGCATCAATCTCGATACCGTATATATCTGTGCTGGCCCCGTTCGACAGAAAGTTCACGGTCCGAACGCCCGCCCTTTCGGTTGGATCATCGACAGTTTCGATCGAATTGAAAATCTCGTCGTCGCGCTTCATATAAAATGCCGCAACGTTAAACGCCAGCTTGCCATCAGCAGTTTGCTGTTTCCAGCCAAGCTCGTAATTGGTCAGCTTTTCCTCACCGTAAACGAGCCGGGCATCAGGAGCCTGTGCCGCTAGCTGGGCCAGCTGGGCGTCATCAAGCTGCGCTACCTGCCCGTTAAATCCGCCAGGCAGATTGCCCTCACTGTATGTAGCATACAGCGTCGTGTTGCTCGTCGGGCGATAGCGCACCGTAGCGCGCGGAAGGAACGATGTGATTGTTGTAGGCGATACAGATACTTCCCGACCAAGATTGGCTTCGTCTTCGCGGATTTCATCTTCCTGCCAGCGTCCTTCCAAAGTAACAGAAAGCTGATCGGTTATATCAAGATCGGCTGACCCGAATATGCCGAGTGTCTTGGCACCGGTTGAGAATGGATCAGTGCGGAAGATGTCACCGAAAAATATTGATGGGCCGAAGAAGCTTGCGGCACCGCCGAGTTCGTCAATATCGATCTGCACATAGCTGGCACCGATCGACAAGTTCAGCGCGTCGTCAAGAAGAGAGGTCGACAGACGACCCTCTAGCGTGAAATCCTCGGTCTCACGCGCGGTAAAGCCAGTAAATGACAGACCGGGGCTGGTATCAAAGTCGGAAAAGAAACCAAAGTTTTCTTTATTGTAACCACCAAGGAAGCTGAACTCGACATTATCAGTCAGGCCAACGGTCGCCTGCGCACTCAAACGCAGCGCGTCAAGATTCAGTCCAAAATCGTCAACGGTCGTTGGGTTATATTTGAATCCAAAAATCGCATCGCCGGGATCCGAACGGCCATCGTTCAAAAACCCGCGGAACTGCTCAACATTTTCCCGCGCCGAATTCAGGCCGATCTGGCTGTTTGCGGGTCGTTCGATGATACCGCGATAAACCGATTCCGTGCGGTCATCGCCGAAGGCCGGCTGAACACCGGTGCCGGGAATGAACACGTCATTTGCATCGGTCAGGAAGCCGCCGAAATTGTGGAAGCGGGTGCCGTAGGAAAGCACGCCGGCCGATGGGCCATCCTCGATTTCCTGATATGAACCGCGCAGTTTCAGGCGAATGTTATCAGCTGGTTCGATCAGCAACGCGCCGGTAATCGACCATTGCTGTTCATCGCCCAAACGCTGGCCGTCGACAGCAACATTATCATAATGGCCCTGCTTGTCGCTGAAATTTCCGCTCAACCGGAATGAAAGTCCTTCGGTGAGTGGACCTTCGACGCCGGCTGCGATTGTATACTCATCGCGCGTTGCCGCCGAAAAAGCGATGTCGGCCTGGAACTCGTCGCTAGGATCTTTCGTCACGTAATTGATTGCGCCGGCAAAAGTATTGCGACCAAATAGCGCAGATTGCGGGCCTTTAATCACCTCGACCCGCGCCAGTTCGTTTACGCCGATGGTTTCTGCCCCGCCGCTAAGATAGATGCCGTCGAGAAATACCGTCGCGGTCTGGTTCAGCGGATCGCCATTTAGAACGGAGATACCACGAAAGCGCGGAGTGCTGTTGATACGCGCGATACCGTTTACATTCTGACCGGTTGGTTCGACAAATGCGCCCGGAGTTGCTTTAGTTACTTCGGTAATGTCGACGAAACCGGCCTGCGTCAGTTCGGCCTCACTGACAACCGAAACCGCCAGCGGGGCATCAAGCAGCGATTCTTCCTTTTTACGCGCAGTCACGATAATAACATCGGATGCAGCATCATTCGCGCTAGTATTCTGGGCCAACGCAGGCGCAGCCACAGTGAATGTAGAACCGATGGCCGTCGCTGTCAGAAGCGCCGATTTAACAAGAAATTTCATTACCAAGCCCCTTAGTATCTCAGATCAATTAGACCCTCACCGATTATCCGACGGAATTAATTTGTCCAGACAAATTTCAGGGCGAGTAAAATCAATTGCTTACTGTTACATTTTTACAACATATTGAATGTGGCAGCAGGCGGTGGCGGCAGACACGCACTTGCAAGGGGCGCTGCTAACGCGCTTCCTGCATACGACAATGCCGCTATTTTATCGTATTGCTGCGCTGCTTTGTGCGGACAAAAGCCAGTTGCCCTCTACGTTGCGCCAAAGCTGCAGCACTCGGAAGCGCGCTGGCTTCATGCCTGTACGTGTGCGGTTATTGATCAGCGTCACGACTACGTGATCGCCTAAATCGCGGATCACGACATCGGTGTTGCACCATGCATCGAACCCGTTTTGCAGATCGAACAGCGCGGCCTCTTTGCCGTAAAGCTTTCCCGATTGCGAGATCAGCGCCATATCGGGATCGAATAGCGGAGCGGCCATTTCAGACGGGCTCTGTAATGCAGCTTCCCGAATTCGGGCCAGCCCTGCGGTGACCGCAATAGCGCCGGTGCGCTCCCCAGTATGAGACATAGCATCGACGGCAGTAGCAGTGTCCCTGGCATTGGCTTCACCATCAGAAGCGGAAGCAGTAGCAGTAGCAGCGACCGGCCATAAAATAAGAGCGGCGGCAATCGCAGATTGAACTATCTTACGCATCGCCGCCGCTCCCGTTTACTGTGTATACAGCCTAGAAAGATCCGCTGACTGTCAGGCCGAACTGGCGGCGATCGGGCGGCGTGATGCCGAATGCGCGCGGACGCGCGCCATTAACGCGGCCGGCAGAGAAATCGACATAGCGCAAGATGCCGCGCGGTGTCTTGTCCTGAAATGCGTTTTTCACCCATGCACGGATCGTCAGATTATCGCTGCGCGCACCGACCGAAAAGTTCACTTTGGTCGCATCACCTGTTTCCGCCAGATTATGTATCTGCGCGTAGAATGACGAACGGAAAATAACATCGCCGCGGGCAAAGGCAGACCAGCCACCATCGCCCACCGGAACGTCGATTGCGGTGGTAAATGTAGCTTGATGCTTCGATACCAGCGGCGGTGTGTTGCCACTGACATCGGCAAAAGGCAGGCACGGGGTTGGGCCGGTGGTCAACGTTCCGTCGCCCAGCGGCTGTCCGGCGTTCAGCACGGTTGCGGGGTTTGTGCAGCCATCATCGGTCGGCAGAAACGCGCCGGGATTATTCGGGTCGGCCACCGTGCCTAAGCCCGTGGTGCCGCCAAGCAAAATCGATTGATCGGCGCTGCTGCCCGTGGCAATTTCGGCGTCGGTGTAGGCATAGGTCGCTGCGAAAGTAAGAAAATCATTCACGCTCCACGATGCATCGATTTCCACGCCATAAATTTCGGTATCGCCGATATTGTCGCTGAACGAATTTACCCCGCCAGTGCCAGTGGTGAATGTGCTGGTCAGCACCTGATCGCTATAGTCGTTGTAGAAGCCCGCGATATTGAACCGCAAGCCCGGCAGCGGCGAAGATTTGATACCAAGCTCGTAATTTTTCAGCGACTCTTCACCGAAAGTCGTCGTCGGCGCATCAAGGCCGTTCAAACCGCCGGGGGAGTTTCCTTCCGAATACACCCCGTAGATCAGCAAATCGTCGCTTGCCTGATAATCAATGGTGAAGCGCGGCAGGATCGATTTGTAAACCTGACCGCGGTTTGCGCCATTGCCTTCAATTAGCCGATCGGGATTGGCCGCATCGGGGAACAGATCGCCAAGCCGATAGGAAGCACCCTGCCGCGTGCCAACTTCGTCGCGCGCAATGCGAAGCTCACCGCCCACGGTAAAACCGTCGAACAGATCAACAGCAACGCCGCCAAACAGCGCGAGATTGTTTGTTACATCGCCTTCAGCGATACTATCATATCCAAATTCGGTGCGCTTACGGCCGTAATCGGTTCCGCGCCGCGTATCATCGAACAAAAAGCCGCCTATTTCAGCACGGATCGGCCTGTCCTGCGGTGATGCGAAACGCAGCTCAACCGATATCGCCTCGCGCTTTACTTCATTATCTGAATTGAACGCGGTTGCGAAATTCTCGCAATCTCCGCCAAATATGAATTGGCAAAAACCGGGGAAGAAGAAAGCAGTGCTGTCATCATAGGTCTGGTCGGTGCCGGTCCGCTCGGTAATGTTGGTATAACCGAACAATGCCGACGCGGTGAAACCCGAACCGCCCAGATCAGCGGTGGCGCTGGCCAGCACGCGATTGGAAATGCGCTCAATACCCGGATTGATCAATTCGTCAGTGTTCAGCCCAATAGGTTCGCGCAGCGAGACCACGCCATCGAAATATCCACGGCTGCCCTCGGTATATATATTGTTGAATTCGGAACCCTGCAAACCGATTGCGAAGTGATCGTCATCATCCTGTGTATGCAGATAGGTAAGGTTTGCCTGAAAATTATCGCTTTGATAATTTAGCCCGCCCGAAAGACTGATCGTTTCCTGCCCCAGATCCTTGCCGGTTACTGCGTTGGTATAAAACCCGTCGAAGGTCATATATTTGCCGGACGCAAATGCGCTCAATCCGCCGCCGATCGGCGCTGCGACGCGGCCGAAAATTTCGTATTTGCCATCGGTCGCAGCAGTAGCTTCGAAATCAACGCCCAATTCATTTACGCCCGGACGGGTTACATAATTCACTGCGCCTGAAAGTGTGCCACGCCCGAAAACCGCGCTTTGCGGACCTTTGATGATTTCAACACGGCTGAAATTTTCCAGATCAAGCGCCGTTGATGCGCCGACAAACGGAATACCATCAATAAAGAAACCAACCTTGCCATCAGAGGTAATGATGTTTGATGCACCGCGAATAATCGGACGGTCAGCATCACGGCCGAACGCAGATTGCAATTGAAAACCGGGGGTAAAATCGGACAGCTCCTCAAGCCCCGCAATGTTGGCATCATCGATCAGATCTTCACCGATCACACTCACAGTAACCGGCACAGTCTGCAAATCCTCAACCTTCTTACGCGCCGTAACCAGAATGACGCCATCGTCATTCAATGCGTCATTGGCCGATTGCGCCAAGGCTGGGGTCGCAGTAAAGCCAAGCGCAGTCGCGCCCAATAATGATGTTTTGATAAAGCTTTTCATGTCCGATTCTTCCCCGAAATAAAACATATTGAAGACTTGCGATGATTCAGCAAAGGCAGATTGTCTAGCAATTTAGCCTGTTCCAGCGCACGTTTTCGATTAGTGTATCTGAAATACCACGAATCGCGTTTGCGATTCGAAGACTGAAGCCGATGTTTTTATGCAAGGATTTGTCATGATGCGCCTAATCCGTTATTTTGTCGGCTGCACCGCGCTTATGTCGCTTACTTCATGCTATGCTCATAATGATGGGCCTGCCGTTTCAACGCCGGATACGATTCGCGCTCCCATTGCCGATCAATTAGGCGGAGATACTGCCGGCGTCGGTGCGCCGCAAATAAAGCGGCAATTTGTCGACGGGCCATACGGCCAGGTTCATCTTCGTATAGCGCGGCCTGCGCAGCCTACTACAAAACCGCCGCTTATCCTGTTTCATCCTACGCCTTATTCAGGTGATTATTTTGCCAAATTCATGCTGCTAATGGCCCGTGACCGGATGGTAGTGGCGATTGATACGCCGGGCTATGGCGATTCCGCTGCGCCTGATGGCGCGCCGACCATTGCCGGTTACGCAGCGTCAGCCAAAGCCGCGCTGGGTGCGCTTAAGCTGGCCGAGGATGGGCAAAGGCCGGTCGATTTGTTTGGCTACCATACCGGCACATTGGTCGCCATTGAGCTGGCGGCGCAATATCCGCAGGCCGTGCGCCGGATTGTGTTGCCCGGACTGCCCTTCTTTACCGGAAAAGATCGCACCCAAGCCTATGCCCGGGATGCAAAGCCTGATCCAATCGAACGCAGCGGAGCGCATTTGCAGCAAAAATGGAAATTTTCGAGCAGTGCAGTCGATAACGGATTGTCTCTGGCGCGCGCCCAATCGCATTTCAATGATGGTATGCAATGCTATCCCGATTGCTGGCGTGGATATCAGGCTGTGTTCAGTTATGAGAGCGAGAAGCGCATCGCCAAAGTGACGCAGCCGGCATTGCTGATCACGACATCGGGCAGCCTGAAAAATGAGACTGAGGCTGCTGCGCCATTGTTCGCGCAATCGAAAACTGTCCATCTTGGTGAGATTACGTACGGCGGTTTTGACCTGCAAACCGGTTTGATCGCGGATGCGACACGCACTTTCCTGGACAGCGACCGGGACCCGGCGAAATAAGATCTGAAACAAGGGAGAAAAGGTGATGCGAAGCGGAGATAATCCAAGCTCAAATTCGGCGTCCGGAACGGCACCCAGCCAAAGCGATGTGCCGGACGAAAAGCCCGAACCAAGGCACGTATCACGGCGCGGCCTGTTCGGTGCCGGTGCGGCGTTGGCCGCGGCGACATCGTTCAGCTGGAGCGATTTTGCTGTGGCAGCGGACAAGAATAACAAACGGCCGCTAAGCTTTACCCCTGACGGCCGGTATGAAACCGTTCCATTGGCAAAGAGCAGCATCAGCCTTGGTGTGGCACAGACGCGCGTTGTGCCTGTCGAGCTGTCAAATCTGAAACAGACACGCATGGCCAATGTGCAGCATATGTGCGACCTGATCGACGCTGCCAACGGATTTACCGGGGCGAAGGATATCATCTTCTTCCACGAATTTCCTATCACCGGATATTACCACAAATGGGATCTGGCCGACGCGCGCAAGGTGGCGATTGAACTGCCCGGTGAGGAAACCGAAATACTTGCGAAGAAAGCCCGCGAATATGGAAGCTGGCTCGTATTCGGCAGCTATGTTCGCGATCCCGACTGGCCCGAAAGCCTGCTGTCGATAACCACGATCATGAATGACAAAGGCGAGATTGTCGATAAGCACTGGAAGGCGCGCAACATTAAAGGGTTTTTCGGCGGCGGTTTTGAACTGTTCACAACGTCGATCTATGATGTGCTTGACCGCTATATCGAAATGTATGGCGAGGATGCGGTGCTGCCCGTGACGCGCACTCCAATCGGCAATATCGCGACCAGCAGTGTGCAGCGCGAACCCGAACTGTTCCGCGCCTTTGCCATGAAAGGCGCAGAGATTATCCTGCGCACTGCATCGGGCGGATTTTCGCCGATCGATATGCAGGCGACCAGCCTGTATAACGGTGTTTACACTGCCGTTGCGAACAACGCAGCATCCCCGCAAAACAAATATTATTTTGCCGATGCCGGCGGCGGCAACAGCGCGATCTACGCACCGAATGGTGATGAGCTGGAAAAGGCGGCGACCGCATTTGAAACAATGGTGACGCAGCGTATTCCAATCGCCGATTTCCGCGCGCGCAACCGCCAGCCCATTGTGCATAGCGAATTATTCATGCCGGTGTTTGAAAAATACCGTTCGCGTTACGGGCCAAATCTGTTCACCGATTACCAGCCGAAAAACCCGCAGGATTCGGCTCGATATTTGCGTGATAAGGCGCGCTGGCCGCAATAAAACGCGCCGGCCGCCAGCAAGATTAGGGATTGCAAAGACTGCGGGCCTGTATAATTTGTCCGGACAAAATTTACTTGGGGGAGAGAGTCGGCCATGCCCGCTTATATGATCGTTACTGCAAAAATTCATGATCGCGATGCGTTCATTGCCGGGTATGGCGCGGCGGCGGGCGCGCTGGTCGAAAAAATGGGCGGGCGCTATGTGCTGCGCGGCCCCGGTGCCGAATTGCTCGAAGGTGATTTTGGCGACGGCGCATCAATGGTGATTTCCGAATGGCCTGATAAAGCCGCTGCGAAAGCTTTCTGGAACAGCGACGAATATACCGAGGTGAAAAAACTGCGTGACGGTATCGCCGATTGCCAAGTCCTTATCATTGACGGAGACAAAATAAATGGGTGACATCATCAAGCGCACAACCATCATGGTTCGTGACGGCGACAAGGCAAAGCAGTGGTATGAGCAGGTTTTCGGAATGTCCGCATGGATGGACACACCGTTTACGCTCTCGGGAAACCAGCTTGCCGCCGGTGCAAAGGGTGACAAGACCCGCCTCATTATCCTGAAGTGCGAAGATGATCTGATCGGCATGATCGGGTTGCTCGAATGGCTGGACCCGAAACAGGATACCCCTGCCGAACTGCCGACGCGGATTGAATTTGGTACGCCCGTTTTTGTAGTGGCGTCTACCGATGCTCAGGGCGCGGTTGATCGCGCGCGCGCACTGGGTTCGCGCATCCATTGCGAGCCGAACGAATGGACGGTAACCGGCGCCGATGGCAAGAAAAAGGATATGATCGGCTGTTCGTTCTGGGATCTTGACGGCTATTTCTACGAAGTGAACGAAATTGTGCGGGTTCACGATTGATGGTCGATACAGCTGCCGCGCTTTCGGCGTTCGACGAACTGTCCAAGGGTAAGAACATCAGCGATGATGCCAATTACCAATGGTGCGTCGCAGGGCGGCCTGATGGCAACGTAACCCCCGATGATTTTGCGTGGACGGTTACTGACATTCCCGAACCCGCCGATGGCGAAGTATTGCTGAAAACGCATTATCTGGGATTGGCCCCTGTGATGCGTTTCTACATGATGGGGGGCAGCCCTTCGGGGGAGACCCCGCTTGATATTGGCGATGTCATCCACGGGCGCGGCGTTGCGCAAGTGATAAAATCGCGCCATCCCGATTACCGCGAAGGCGAAATGGTGCAAGGGCAATGCGGCTGGCAAACCTACAAGGTCAGCCGGATGACCGCGCAGGAGAAATTCCGCAAAATGCCGCCGAACGGCCTGTCCGCAGCGCTCGGCTCGGGTGTGCTGGGGATGACCGGGCTATCGGCGCATGCCGGGCTGTTTGCCTGCGGTGATCCGAAAAAAGACGATCGGATGGTGTTGTCGGGTGCGGCCGGCGGCGTCGGCTCGATGGTCAGCCAGATGGCAGCGAATGTCGTGGGCTGCGACGTCGTTGGCATGGCAGGCGGGCCGGACAAATGCGACTTCATACTAAAGCATGGATGCCGCGCGGCGATTGATTACAAGAATGAGGATGTCGAGGCGAAGCTCGATGAATATTGCAGCGACGGGATTGATCTGTATTTCGACAATGTCGGCGGCGAAACGCTTGAGGCATGCCTTGAACGATTGCGGATGCATGCCCGCATCGTATTGTGCGGATCAATCAGCGAATATACGCGCGAGGTTCCGTTCAAGCTTTCAAACTACACTCGCCTGCGCGCTACCGACAGCCGTATGCAGGGCTTTTTCGTTTACAACCATATGCATAACTGGGACCGCGTGATGAACGAAATGGCGGACTGGGTCCATGACGGGAAGCTGAAACCCGTGCAGGATATCGAGCAGGGTTTTGAAAATATGCCGCGTGCATTGGCAAATCTGTATTACAGTGCCAATGTCGGCGTACAATGCTGCAGCGTGCGCGGCGAACCGGAGGAATGGGTATGACCGACAAGCAGCCAGTGCGTTTCCAGCGCGGCAATTTCGTTGTGGCCGATCTTGATAAGGCGCTCACTTTCTACGAGGGCGTTCTGGGTTTCGAGGTTACCTATCGCAAGGGGCATAACCCCGACAGCTATTCAATTCCGGTATTCGAGATTCCGGACGGTGCAGAGCTTGGCTTTGCGATCCTTTCGCTACCCGGACAGCCGCGTGTGATGGCATTATCCGAAATTGCCGGAATTACGATGCAGCCTGTTCCGCATCCGCGGCGCAGCGCGATCGTGCTGGAGACGCAGGATCCCGACAAGGTGATGGCGCAAAGCCGCGCGCTGGGGCTTAAAGTATACGAAGAAGGCGAGCTGGAAACGCATGATGGCCGCCTTGGCCGCGAGATCGGCATCGTCGATTTCGATGACAATCTGATTGTAATCTATATCATTCCCGAGGCGCGGTCATGAGCACCGAGGCGGCGGCGGGCGCAGACGCAGCACCTGGTGAAGCCGCGGTAAGGGCTTCCAAACCATATCCATCGGCGCGCGCGGGCTGGTTCCTCGTCGTGATGCTGACGATCGCGTATATCTTCAGCTTTGTTGACCGCTATATTCTTGGCCTGCTGGTCGAGCCTATCAAGGCCGAATTCGGCCTTTCCGACATTGAGATCGGCTGGCTGCTCAGCGCGTTCACAATCATCTACGGCTTTGTCGGCGTATTTATGGGCTGGATGATTGATCGCGGACGCCGGATCTGGATCGTGTCTATTGGTGTCGCGCTTTGGTCTGCGGCCACGGTCGCCACCGGCATGGCAAAAAACTTCACCCAGCTTTTTATCGCGCGGATGAGCGTCGGTGTCGGAGAGGCAACGCTTAGCCCGGCGACATTCTCGATGATTGGCGACAGTTTCCCGCCCGCAAAACGCGGCAAGCCGATCGCGTTCTATTCCTCTGCGCTGCCGCTTGGCGCGGGTATCGCATCGCTGGTCAGCGCCGGCATCATTGCATGGGCAGCATCGGGCGGCAGCCAGTCCTTGCCGCTGTTCGGCGATCTTTCACCGTGGCGTTTCACGATGGTGGTCGTCGGCCTGCCCGGTATTGTCTTTGCGTTGTTCTTTCTGTTTATGAAAGAGCCGAAGCGCCGCCCTGCCCCGGTTTCGCAAGACACCGTAACCGGCAAAGGTTTCGGCGATGCACTGCGGTATCTGCTGAAAAACTTTCGATTATATGCCGGGGTGATCCTGATCGTCTGTACCATGACGGCGATCGCTTATAGTCAGGGCCTGTTGCCCTCCACCTTCGAACGCACATGGGGTTGGAGCGCGCAGAAATACGCATTGATAAACGGCGTTGCTTTGCTAATTATCGGACCGTTGAATATGATGTTGTTCGGGACGATTTCGGATCGGATGACATCAAAAGGCGTAAAGGATGCCCCGCTGCGGATATTGTATCTCGGCTTTTTCATCATGGTGCCAAGCGGCGTTCTGCCATTCTTCATGCCCACGCCCGAACTGGCATTTGCCGTGTTGTGCGTCAATACCATCGGCATCGGGATCGTATCGGCAATCGGCGTCACTGCGCTTCTCGCAATCACGCCATCGCAGATCCGCGGGCAGATAATCGCGCTGTATTATCTGGGGATCAGCTGGTTCGGATCGCTTGGCCCAATTGCAACCGGCTACCTCTCCAACCTTGTATATGGTGAGGAGAATATCCGCTATGCCGTGGCAACAGTCCCGATACTGTTTGCGATCCTTCCGCTTATTCTTATGCCGATGACGTTGCGGCTTTACCGTGCCCAGATGGTAAAGATCGGTGAGATCGACGAGTGACAAAGCCACATATTCGGCGCGGCTATTCGGACAGCAGCTTTGGCCAGATCCACTGGCACATGGCCGAAACGCAGATGGCCGAAACGCAGATAGCAGGTGATCAAACCGCCGAGCCGGATCTGTATTGTCTGCATCCCGCACCTTACAGCGGGCTGGCCTATAGCAATATCATGCCGCATCTGGCGCAGGGCCGCCGGGTGATTGCGCCTGATTATCCGGGCGCGGGCGGATCCGATCCATTCCGCAGCGATGCCAGCGTGGCGCATTATGCCGATGCCATGGCGCAGCTTATCGCCAACTTATCGGACGGGCAGCCGGTTGATCTTATCGGCTTCCATACCGGATGCCTTGTTGCGGCAGAGATCGCGATTGCGACCCCGCAGCTGGCCCGGCGTCTCGTGCTGATTGACGTGCCGGCGTTTGATGCTGACACCCGCGCGAAGCAGATGGCGAGCAGCGGCGCGGAATTTGAAATAACGCCCGACATCACCTGCCTTGAAAACGCGTGGCATTTGGGAATGACGAAACGTATCGAAAGTCAGGGTCTGGACCGAAGTTTCGCCATGTTCGCCGAACAGCTGCGCCACGGACGCGGGCGCAATGCTGCTTTCCATGCAGGCTTTGCCTATGACGTTGAGGGCCGGTTGCCGCAGATTAGCACACCCACATCTATCATCGCATCGCAATCCATGCTGTTGGATGCCACGCGAAGGGCCGCTGGCCTGATACCCCAATCTACGTTAATCGAACGATTGGACATAACACGCGCGGTGCTGGACGAAGCGGCTCCGCAAACCGCGCAAGCCATATTGGAGATTATCTCGTGAAAGCATTCAGCATTTACTGCATCGATAAACCGGGCAGCGCGGAACCACGCAATGCGCATAAACTTGCGCATCTTGCACATGTGGAGGCGAACATTGATCGCTATCTTGTGGCAGGGCCGATGAAGGATGCGGACGGCAATGTCACTGGATCGCTCATCATTGTTAAGGCTGACAATGAAGCTGACGCGCGCGCTTTCTTCGAACAGGATCCGTATTTTGTCGCTGATTTCTGGGAGTCAATTTCCATTCTGCAATATATGGGCGTAGCCGGTGACTGGGTGGGCGGCAAAACATGGTGAAGGCAGTTCGATTGAAAGCTGCGGGCGGGCCGGAGGTTATCGAGATAGCCGATGTCGAACTCCCCCCGCCGGGCGATGGCGAGGTTACGATGCGCAACAGCGCGATCGGATTGAACTATATCGATATCTATCACCGCTCCGGCGTCTATCCGGTTTCTTTCCCCAGCGGCTTGGGCGTGGAAGCCGCCGGCGTTGTTGAGGCGGTGGGCGACAATGTTCAGGGTTTTGCCAAAGGCGACCGCGTAGCGACCTTTGGACCCGAACTCGGCGCATATGCACAGGCGCGCAATATCAATGCATCGTCGCTGTTCAAACTGCCCGACAGCGTGGATGATGAAACCGCAGCGGCCATTATGCTGAAGGGCTGCACAGTCGAGGCGCTTGTTGAACGCTGCGCCAAAGTAGAAGCGGGACAATATGTTCTGGTCCATGCCGCAGCGGGCGGCGTCGGGCTATTACTCACCCAATGGTTAAAACATGTCGGCGCAAATGTAATCGGCACTGTCAGCAACGAGGCCAAGGCACAGCAAGCGCGTGACGCAGGCGCAGACCATGTTATCCTGTCGGACGCTGACGATCTGGTGGATCAGATTATGGCATTGAGCGATGGCAAAGGTGTGCATACCAGCTTTGACGGCGTCGGTGCTGCCACATGGAAAACGTCGCTGCGCGCAACCCGGCCGATGGGCCTGATCGTCAGTTTCGGCAATGCCAGCGGATCGATCGAAAATGTTGCGATTGCCGAACTTGCCAGCGCAGGATCGCTGTTCGTGACGCGGCCCGGCGTCTTTCATTATTATCACGAGACGGCAGATCGCGCCGCGGGTTGCAGGCGATTGTTTGAAATGATCGATAACGGCGCGTTGAATGTATCGGTTAACCAGCGATATGATCTGGCCGATGCCGGACAGGCGCACCGCGATCTTGCCGCGCGCAAAACAACAGGTTCGACACTGCTTATCCCATGAGCCGCATTGCACCGTTATCTTTGGATGAGCTTCCCGAAGAAACGCGCAGCGCATTGGAATATGCGCAAGGCATTATGGGCTTCACCGCAAATGATGTGTTGACGATGGCGCGTTGGCCGGAATTGTTATCCGCAATGGAACAGCTCGTCGGTGTAATCTACAAACCCGGCGCGCTTGATCCGCTGTTGAAACGATTGATCGGCACCATTGTGAGCGGCGCATCGGGCTGCCGATATTGTCAGGCGCACGCAGCGCATGGTGCGGCCAAAATGGCGGGCGGCGAAGACGCCAAGGTTGCAGCGGTCTGGCAATATCAGACCAGTGATCTGTTCTCCCCTGCCGAACGCGCCGCGCTTGATCTGGCTCTTGCCGCGGGGCAGCAACCCAATGCCGCCACCGATGCCCATTTCGCGGCATTGGATATGCATTTTCATCAGCAGCAGATCATGGAGATCATGGGCGTCATATCGCTGTTCGGATTTCTCAATCGGTGGAATGATACGCTTGCCACACAGTTGGAAGCAGCCCCGCTGAATTTTGCAGAAACGAACCTGTCGGCGCAAAACTGGAACGCGGGCAAACATTCCTCCGGAGAATAATCATGCGCAAATTGTTTGTCATACTTACATTTCTATCGGCGGCTCTCGTCTCTCCCGCTATTGCGCATCAAGTGGATGATACCGACGAAGCGTCGATCCTGACACATGGCGGCGAATGGAGCCGGTTATACGAGGCGGGAAATATAGACGCGATGCGCGATCTGTATGAAGATGACGCATGGCTGATGACCCACGGCGCGCCAGCGAAAAAGGGCGTGGACGCCATCCTCGCCTACCTGAAATCCGCTAAGGCAACTGCTGGAACAGTCGCTTTCGATATCAGCCCGGAACAGGTGATTATCGATGGCCATTACGGCTTTCTGATCTCAAGATACTGGATGGACATACAGCCAGCAAAGGGCCGCAACGTAACGCAGGCTGGCCGGTCGATGCTCATTTACAAAAAGGGCGCAGACGGCAAATGGCGGATATGGCGCGATATTGATAATCAGGCACCCGACGTCACAGCCAAGGATCGCCCCAGCGCAGCCGATGCGGCGGATTAGCCTATCTCAATAAGTTCGATGAGCTCCCCTGCCGGGCCTGTCACGCTTGCAGCACGGCGCCCGGAATAGGGCGCTGCATCACGGGCCACTGGCTTGGCCAGCCATTTCAGATCGAGCGCATCAAGGCTGTCCACGCCGAGCGACACCATAGCATTGCCGGGGGGCAACATTCCCTCATGCCGGGGGCGGGCCGCGGCCTCATCAGGATAGTCATCAACCTCGACAATCGGCAGTTTCCCGTTCTGCACCATCGTGAGTTTTGACGTTGTTCCCGCCGGCTTTCCAAACGCTTCGTTTATCATGCTGTATTCCAGCGTATAGGTATCAGCCTCTTCCAGTTTCAGCCGGTCACAATACCATTTTACGCTCGCCTCCCGGTCGGGCGTGGCCAGTATAACGATGAAGATATGATCGGTAATTGACTTCGCCTCGGGCAGATCGCTCGACGGCGTATTGCCGCGCACTTCATTTAGATAAACCATCTCACGCCCCGGCCCAAGCACCTGCATCGGTACGAAAAACGGCAGGATATCGAGTTCCTTTGGCGGCCCGATGATGTCAAAGCTGCTGCCGGTGAGCCGGTCCGGCCAACCGAACACATCCTGCACCGTCAATTCATATGCCGCCCAGCCATAGCTTGTCGTCGGGACGAATTCGGGATGTGAAGGCTGTTCGACCAAACGGATAAAACAGTCGGCCCCGCTGCGCGGTTGCAGAACAGCCATCTTGTTTCCGGCGATGTTCGCGCATCCCCATGCCCGGGCCAGATCGGCGGAAACGACTCCCTCCTCGATCAATTGCATCTGTAATATGTCGCGGTAATCGGTGATTGCACGGGTGATATCCGGCACCGTGACTACGCCTCCGAGGATTGATCCATGTTGAAGATGATGGGTCATGATTTTGCAAACTCCGCTTTTCGTTTTTCGAGGAACGCGCTGACACCTTCGTTGAAATCCGGGCCATCAAATGCTGCGGCAAAAAGCGCGCTGGTATCGGCGTCATCAGCAGTCTGCCCGTCCAATATGCGGCGGATGATCTTCTTGCTTTCTTGCTGGCTATGCGGCGATACGCTGGTCATGCTGCCTGCCAATTCCTGCGCTTCGGCATAGGGATCATCCGCCAGTTGCGTGATTAACCCGATCCGCGCTGCTTCTTCAGCGTTCATCAACTGTCCGGTGAACAGGATACGTTTGGTTTGCGACGGACCAACGACGTCGAGCAGAAGTTTGGTGTCGAACAGCGAATATACCAGACCCAGCTTGGCCGGAGTAATCCCGAACCGCGCATCGGGACCGGCAAAGCGGATGTCGCACGCCAGCGCGATACCGCAACCGCCACCGACACAATCGCCATCGATTACCGCGATCGTAGGCTTTGCGGCATGGGCAAGTTCATGCTGAACGCGCGTGATAGCCGCTTGATTTTTCGCGCGCCATTCGGGGTCTTTCGATCCTGTTGCAAATTCGCGAATATCCGCGCCGGCGCAAAAGGCGGTGTCGCGTGCAGCCGAACTGACGATAAGCACGCGCACGGCATCATCCTCCATCGCGTCTGCCAGCAACTCCGGAAATTGTTCCCACATGGCTTGATTGAACGCATTGCGCTTGTCCACACGGTCAATCAAAATCCGCGCTATGCTGCCGTCTTTTTCGAGCCGCAATGTCATGCCGGGTCCACCTCTGCCAAATGCTTCGCAATGGCGTGACGCGTCGTGATCCAGATATCTTTTTTGCCGCGCACATGCTGCAAAAATTCTTCGAGCGCCCATATCCGGCCCGGCCTGCCAATAATGCGCAGATGCAGGCCTAGGCTCATCATCTTGGGATTGCCTTCATGGCCCTCCATATAGATCTGATCGAAATTACGCTTGGCATATTCCAGCCACGTTGTCGGCGACATTGCAGGGTCGGTCCACATTTTCATGTCGTTATTGTCGAGCTGATACGGCACGATTGCAATCGGCTGTGCCGGAACGGTATCGCGGTCCCAGAAAGGCACGTCGCCCGAATAATTGTCCATATGATAATCGAAGCCTTCCTCGATCAGCAGACGGCGTGTGTTATCGGTGTGGAAATAGCGTGACAGCCACCCGTATGGGCGCGTGCCTGTTGTTCTTTCTATTGATTGCACGGCCTTGCGAATAAATTCGCGTTCGTCTTTCTCGTCCATTTTGAACTGGTGGATCCAGCGGTAGCCATGGCTCACCGGTTCATGCCCAAGCTCTGCAATAGCTTCGCCGATCTCCGGATGGTTTTCCAAACTCATCGCAGCGACGGTCCAGCTGGCCATGATATCATATTCTTTCAGCAGCTTTATGATCCGCGGCGCACCGGCCTTTATCCCATACAGATAATTGCTCTCGTTGCCGTAATTGCGGATCGGCGATTTGATGAAAATGCCAAGCTCGTCGACAGGCTCCATTCCCCGGTCGCCGCGCGCAACGGTCATCTCGCTGCCTTCCTCGACATTCACGACGATGCTCAGCGCCATTTTTGCGCCGTCGGGCCATTGTATCCGTTCTTCCTGCATTAGTGCATCTCCTCCCCGCCGCTCACATTAAGCGCCTCGCCGGTAATATAAACTGCCTCGTCACTCGCCAGCCATACGCAGGCGGCTGCGGTATCGCTGGGCAGGCCGGGACGGCCCGTCGGATTTTTCGCGCTCATATTGGCGAGATAATCCTCCACCTTGTCAAAGCCCAGAAGCTTCGAGAAATATTCGTTCTGTTCTGCGCCCAGCGCGGTGGTGACATGATTGGGGCAGATCGCGTTCACGGTAATCTTATGCGCGCCCAGCTCCACCGCCGACGCCCGCGTCAGGCCGATCATGCCATGCTTTGAAGACACATAGGCAGGCAGATGCGGAAACGCGGTTTTCGCCGCTTGCGATGCGATATTGATGATGCGCCCGCCGCCGCCCGCTTTCACCATCGCCTTTGCCGCCGCCTGTGTGCAGTAAAACGCGCCGGAAAGATTGACCGAGATAACCTGATCCCATTCACGCTGGGTATCCACCTCCAGCAGAGGTTTCATCATAAATCCGATGCCCGCATTGTTCACCAGAATATCGACGCTGCCGAATGCCTTTTCCGCTTCATCAACCAGCGCAGCACATTGCGCCGCCTTGCTGACATCACAAGCGATTGTCATTACCTGTGCGCCGCGCTCACGCAATTCCTGCGCTACCGCTTCGGCCTCGTCGTCAATTTTAAGATCGGTGACAACGCAGTTCGCGCCTTCATCGGCGAAGCGTTGCAATATCCCCTGCCCTAGCCCCTGCTGCTTACCAGAGCCGGTAACGATTACCGTCTTTCCTGCAAACCGCCCGGTCATTTACAGATCCTCGGTCAAAATAAATTGTGGATTATCGGCATAGTCCTGAAACGGCGCGGCCATGGCCTGAAATTCCGGTGTGGAAATATCCGCCACAAATGCGTCCATGCCATTGATATCAAGCACCTCGACATACTGATAAGGCGGCGTATCATCCGATCCGAACATGCCGGTCGATTTATGCACCGTAAATTTGTCTACCGAGCCCAGCCGGTTGACGCCGGGTATGTCATCCTTCTTCGCCCATGCTTCGTAATCTGACGCCTTGACGCCATCCTTCAGATTGAAAATCACGATAATGCGCATGTCATTCTCCTTTAAGGTTTCAGATAATGTTCGGGGCGTTTGTATGCCGCCAGTTTAAGGTCCAGTTCCCGCGCTGCCGCGAACAGATCAGCCTCTGCGCCTTCCTGCCCGATAATCTGCACACCGAGCGGCATGGCAGCATCGTTGAACCCTGATGGTATCGTGATGGCAGGCAAATTGGCGATGTTGGCGAGGCAGGTATAATCGGCCTGATTGGCTGGCGCATCTGCGCTGTGCGCGAAAGCACCCTGCGGCGCGGTGGGCAGGATAATGTATTTTTGCTGCGCAACAATTTCGCGCAATGCACGCGCAGTATCGTCCAGAATTTGCAAGTCTTCCGCCCATTGGGCTTCGCTACGCTTTGGGCCGTAAGTCAGTAACTTACGGAGATTTATTGATAGCTTTTCCGGCGGCGTATCGGCAAAATGCTGCGCCAGCGCGCGGCTTACCTTGATGAAGCCGGCGAACCGCACCCGGCTTTGCGGATGCGGCAATTGCGCAGTGGCCACGGGCTGTTCGCACTGGCGCAGGCAATCGCGGAAATTTTCGATGACTTCCAATTCGCAATCCACGCCGGTTTCGATAAGCGTGGCAACAGGGCCGCCCGGCGCGTCATCCTCTCCCACTCGCGAAATAATGCGCGATACCGTCTCCAGCATATCGAGGCTGCGGGCGATCGGCCCGATACAATCAAGTGACGCTTCGGCCAATTCAAGCCCGTTCTGGCTGATCGCTGTCTGCGCAGGTTTGAACCCGTATACACCGCAATATGCCGCTGGAATGCGCACCGAACCCATAGTATCGGTGCCTAGCGCCACATCGCACAGCCCGGCCGCCACCGCCGCGCCGCTTCCGCCGCTCGAACCGCCGGGGCTATATCCCGCTTTGTGCGGATTTTGTGTGGCGCCGAAGAACGGATTGTCGGTCTTTGCGCCCAGTGCAGCCTCTTCCATATTCAGCATGCCGGTGATTGCCGCCCCCGCATCGCGCAATGCCGCCACGACTGCCGCATCCTCGCTCGCAATCCGGTCTCGCAGCGCGTCCATCCCGGCAGTCCATGGCATATCCTTAACGGCGATGTTGGCTTTAACCCCCACCGTAATTCCTGCCAGCGGGCCTTCACCGTATGACGCCGAACGGTCAATGTCGGTGAAGGCATTCAGCTGTTTGTTCAGTGTGTCGATGGCGGCGATGTCAATCATATAGCAGCCTTCAAATACCCCGTTCGTCAATCAGGCGGATGGGTTTCTGCCGCGTATCTATCTGCGTGTCTCCTGCTGTGGAACCCGGTGTTACCAGATCGACACCAACATCGATCCCGATGCCTTTGCGCAGCAACTCTGCAACTTCATCGCGGTTGGCAGCCCCGCCATCCGATCCTTTACCGCTTTCCAGCGTGACATGCATTTCATCGCGCCCCTTGTCATCGCGAGTGACGCGGCACACATATTCGCCGTTCAGATCGCTGCGCCCCTCGATGATCGAACCGATGGCGTGCGGAAAGATATTGATACCGCGCAGCTTCACCATATTGTCACTGCGCCCCTTGAAACCGGAAATGCGTTTGAAAACCATACCGGTGCTGTTCGTGTCGGTGCGTTCTTCGGTAATGTCATGCGTGTTGAAGCGGATGCATGGCGCAATGTCATCCTTAAACAGACAGGTTACCACCATATCGCCCGTTTCGCCCGGAGCGACAGCGGCGCCGCTGTCCACGTCCAGAAGTTCGAGATATTGGGCATCTTCCCAGACATACAGGCCATCGCGTTCCGGACCTTCGCCTGCAATAGCGCCGGTATCACCAACGCCGTACCAGTCAAATGCCTTGGCCCCGCCCCATGCCGCTTCGGTGGCGGAGCGATCCTCGGTGCCCAGATGGCCGATAATCATTTTCAGCCCGATGCGATCAATCAACCCTTCAGCTTGTGCCGTTTCGGATAGCTTGCGGATATAATCGACAAAGCCAACCATAGTCGTCACGCCGAAATCAGCCATCAAGTTCACCTGGTTGACAGACCGGGTTTCAATCCCCGTGCCAGCCGACAGGAACAGCGCGTTGGTAAAATGGGTCACGGCCTCTCGCACATAATGCCCGCCATTGATCATGCCGTGGCCATATACCGATTGCACCACATCATCGCGGCCCAGCCCCATCCACCGGTACATGCGCCCGACCAGCAGATTGGTAATTTCGCGCCCCTTTGGCCCGAACATCAAAGGCTGCGGACGTCCTGTTGTGCCGCTGGTGGTGTGGAAGATAACCGGCGTATCGCCGCGCCCGTCGAAATCCCCATAGGGCGGATGATCATTCACTGACGCCATCAAATCGGTTTTGTCATATACAGGCAGTTTGGTAATGTCGGCCAGCCCGCTGATATCGCCAGCTTCGATACCGGCATTGCCCCAAAGCCGCTGATAGAATGGAATCTCCCAGCCACGCGACATCAATTTGCAGAAGCGCGCATTTTGCAGCGCGTGCAATTCATCGCGCGACATTGCGGTGTAGCGGTCCACGAAACGATCGCCGACCGGATAATCCTCCAACATCTGTTTGCCGTCAAAACTTTCGAAATAGGTCGGGAAAGTCATATCTTCTCCATTACATAGGATAAAGGGTTGTCAAAAATTCGGGGGTCGCAATTCGGCGCCGCCAATGCAGCGCATGTTCCGTATTTGCTGTTCGCCACCGCCGCGTTCATCGGCGCATCAGGGCTGCCGAGATTTACGTCTATTTGTTCTTCCAACACTTCGCCACTGTGCATCGTGATGATCAAACGTTGCGGTGTCAGCGCATTGCCATCGGAATTGTCATCCAGAACAACCGCCACATTGCCGGCAAGCGCAGCTATCTTTTCATCCGCCATGCCTGATGCCGTAAAATGCCGCGGATCAATCATTGCATCGCGCAGCATCAATGGCACCAAAAACGGCAAACACAGCCGTGCATATGCCGGCGTCATGCCGGGCTTGTAAGGCCGGCCGACCAGCCTGTGGATCAATGGCGGCGCATGCACAGTGATGCTGGCCACCGATTGCGGATCAAAGCGGCGCTGTTCGATCAATCCAGATAGCGCACCAAGCACCCCGTGACTGGCGCGCCCCGACGGGAAGGGTTTGATACTGATTTCACTGATCCGCCATGTGCTACCCAAATCGCGGGTGTACCGCGAAAGATCAATCTCCTCGATCAACGCGCTATAGCCAAACGGCCCATCCAGCGCATCATGCGGCCCGTTCATTCCTGCACGGGCCAGATCGACAGCGTGTATCGCGCCTTGTGCTGCGTTGGCAATCTGCAAAGGCAGCGCAATCGACGCCTCCACATGCGCTTGCATCGTCCCTGCGGCCTGACTGTAGGCCAGTCCGAGAATATCGGCCATCTGCTCGCGGCTTAACCCTTCAAGCCGCGCGGCCGCCAATGCTGCACCTATGATGCCTGCGGTTGCGGGGCGGAAGAAACGCATTGGGCCCCGCGCGCTCAGGCCGATGCCACTCGCAATATCGACACCAAGTGCAAGCGCAGTCACAACGTCTTCTTCGCTTACATCACCGCACCGATCCGCCGACGCAAGCACAGCAGCTGTGACCGTTGACAGAGCATGGACAACCGCGGGTTCATGCACCGCGTCCCATTCCAGACAATGGATGGCAAAGCCGTTGAAATACGCCGCAGAAGCCGCCGGAAGCGTCTCCGCGCCGCCAATAACGCGTGCATCATCGCCCGCCCCCCAACTGCGCACAGCGGGTAATAACGCCTGCGCCTCAGGTGAATTTGCCCCAGCCGCGCCGCCAGCCAAAGTATCGGCCAACAGGCGCAGCGTATCGGCGCGGGCCGATACGGGCAATGTATGATCTGCTGCCGCAAAATCGAGAATGGCCTTGGTATCCGTCATAGCCAATTACCGAGCAATGCCGCAATTTCGGCGCAATCATTGCTTTCCAATGCGAGATGAACCGCGCGGTCGGCGTCACCGGTTTGCAATCCGCCCCACGCGATCAAGGCGCGCGCTTTATCGATGATCTGGCCTTCATCCATGGGCCGTTCCGGATCGCCCAAGGCATCAATCAGTTCGACGCTGTCACCGCCGCAAGAGATGCGCGCGCCGTAATGCTGCGGATATCGACGCGTGATATCGCTCGCTTCTTTTACGCAAACTCGCCCGCGTGCATCGGCATATTCTGCGATTGCATTAGGTTCAAAATCGGCCAGTTCCGGCACACCTTTTTCTGCGACGACGGCCACCGCATGCTGGATCGAAAATTTTGCCTCGCCAACCGTTTTCGGATCGGCCCGGTCGCAGAACACCACTGCATCAGCGTAGCTCTCCACCGTGATTTCGCCGTTCAGCGCGCCAAGCTTTGCCTTTAATTCCAACGCCGCGTCGATCGCTGGATGCGCGTGGCGGCACGCGCCCCATGGTTTGAAGCTGACGTTGGTAATCTGCCAGCCTTCGTTCAATATCATATCCTGCGGCAATTTGCAGGTCGCAGCATACAGCCCCTGCGCGCCCTCCAAAATGTATCGCGGACCGCGCAGCCCGCGTGCCGCGCTATCGAAAGCCATCATGCCGTTTGCCGATGCGCGGCCCGAATGATATTGTTTGGCATCATCATTTTCGTGCCGCGTTTGCCACAGACCGCCAGCAAGCGTGCCCGCCAAACCAAAAGCATGAACGAGCATTTCCGCTGCTTCGTCGGCATTGTCTGCATCGCTATGCACAGACCAGCGTGCCGCAACAGCGCCGAATACGCCCGCTGTCGCTGTCGGGTGATACTGCGCGTAATGATGCGCATCAAATGTGGCGCCTACCGCGATCATAGCCTCATACCCGCGCACCGCCGCTGTTAGCATGCTTTCCATATCATTGGCGCCGGATAGCGCAGTTGGCCAGATAACCGGGCCGGGATGCAGAATGGCGGATCGGTGAACATCGTCCATTTCCAACACGTTGCCAAGATAGGCCGATGGACTGTCCAACGCTGCGATCAAACGCTTCCCATTGGCAGTGCCGCGCGCACCCGCGACGCATCCCAGCCAATCCAGCAGATGCAGTCGGGCGCGCTGCTTGCTACTGGAATTAACCGGGCGCGCTATATGCCTGCCCAATTTTTCAGTGAGGCTCTCTTGCGTCATGACGCCGCCTGCCTTACGTCAGTGGATGTAGCAGGAGAAACAGATTGGCAGTAATTCCGGGCAAGCGCACCGCAGCCAAGAAACTGAAAACTAAAAACAAACCGCGCTATCTGGCGCTCGCCGATGAATTGCGATCCTCGATCCTGCTTGGTGATTTCGGCAAAGACGGCCCCTTCCCGACCGAGGCGGCTTTGTGCGAGAAATACGAGGTTAGCCGCTTTACCATTCGGGAGGCTTTGCGAACGCTTTCGGAAGAAGGGCTGATATCGCGTAAACGCGGATCTGGCACCGTAATTCACCCGGCACAGGCGCGCGCTGGTGCACTGCATCAACCGCTGAGCAATATTGACGAAATTCTTCAGTATGCGCGCGACACGTCCATTCAGTTTGAACGGCTGCCCGCCGAATCTTTGCCGCAAGACGTCGCTGACCAGATCGGTATTTCGCCAGACGGAAAATGGCATACCTTCCGCGGCGTGCGGCGCAAGAAGGGGCGTAAGCGGCCGCTTGCCATTACCAAAGCGTGGGTCCATCCTGATCTGGCCGATGCGCTGAGCGATTTTGATCTGAGCGCCGTCACGATTTTTACCCAGCTTCAAACCAGAGCGGGTATCGAGATTTCGCAGATAACGCAGACCATTCAGGCCAGTTCTGCGTCTGCCCAGACCGCTGAGACCTTGAAATTGGAGGAAGGAGAACCGGTGCTGCGCATACTTCGCTGCTATTATGACAAATCCGCGCGACTGTTTGAAATATCGTCCAGTCTCCACCCTGGCGACCGGTTCACCTATTCGATGCATATCGACATGGAGCGGTGATTTAGCCATCCTGATCAAGCTCCGGCGCTGGTTCTGGTGACCAGTTTTCGCGGCGGAACCGGATAGCCGGCGCGATGTGATGCGCGCCTTCATGTTCGATCCACAAGCCGCGCTGCGCGACATGCGATTGATCAAGTGCTTCGCGAAAATCCAGAACCGGAGCGAAAGCGATGTCTTTATCGCTGAACCACTCCACCCAATCGTCGCGGCTCTTTGTAGCGAAAGTTTCTCGCAGAAACGCAATCAGATCGCCCTGTTCGCCAGCCGGGCGTTCGGCATGGGGGATCAAATCCTCGCGGTTCAATGCCGTTAGCAGATTCGATGCAAACTTCATTTCCCGCCCGCCCAGAACGATATGTTTGCCGTCCGATGTTGCATACACATTATAGAGCGCAGCCCCGCCCAGCGATCGCTGTTTCTGCGAGACAGGAGACGGCCCGCCCGCAATGGCTTCACCTGCGATATGCGACATCCACGGCAACATGCTGTCAAACATAGCGCAATCAATATAATCGCCCTCGCCGCTTTCTGTGCGCCCGATCAGCGCCATGAGAACAGCCGAAAGCCCGGTAAGTGCTGCGGCCATATCAGCAGACGGCATGCCGGGAACAACGGGCATCGCATCTGCGCCGTCATTGACCGAAAGAAAACCGCCAAGCGCCTGAACAGCCATATCATGCGCAGGATGATGCGCCAGTTCGCCTTCCTGCCCGAAAGCAGAAATTGAACAATATACAATGGCTGGAAATTTTGCTGCAACGGTATCGTAATCGAAGCCCAGCCGCTTCATTACGCCGGGCCGGAAACCTTCGACAAATACGTCTGCATCGGCGATTAAATCCCACAGCTGCGCTTTGCCTGCATCCGATTTCAGATCGATCGCAACGCTTTTCTTGCCGCGATTAAGGTTGCGAAACCATACCGATTGCCCCGCTTCATCGGGAAGCATATCACGCACTGGATCGCCGGCGGCGGCTTCGACCTTCACGATCTCTGCGCCCTGATCGGCCATCATTACCGTCAACATCGGGCCGGGCAGGAACACCGACAAATCGACAACCTTTATCCCCGACAGTTTGCCCATGGCGTCAGACCACGCCCTGTTCGCGCAAGTCAGCAATTTCGTCAGCGCCCATGCCGATTTCGCCCAGCACGTCTTCACTGTCCGAACCCAGATATGGCGCGGCCCGGTTTGGCAGCCGCTGCCCATCCACCTTGATCGGACTGGACAGCACATCCATACTGCTGCGATCGGACTGATCAATTGTCTCGCGCATGCCGATCGTTTTCAGCCACGGATTGTCCAACGCTTCATCGAGCGCATAGACCGGTGCTGCCGGCATATGCCCCTGCAATATATCCAGCCAGTGCTGCGTCGGATATTCGCTGAAAACCCCGTCAAGTATCTCTGATAGCTCGGCGCGGTTTGCAAGCCGGTTGGCAGGACTGTCGAACCGCGCATCCGTGGCCAATCCGGGTTGGCCAATTTTTTCGGTGAGTATGTCCCAGAATTTTGGAAGCTGTGCCATGATGAACATCCAGCCATCGGCAGACCGGAACATCTGACTGGGCGTAGCCGATGGATGCGCGCCGCGCGGCGCACGTCCGGTAACGTCGTTTTCATTCATGTACCACAACGCAGGATAGCTCGTCTGGTGAACCGCAGCCGACAGCAGATCGACATCGACGTCACAGCCTTCGCCCGAACGCTGCGCATCAAGCAACGCCGCCAATAGCCCGACAGCCATCTGCGTGCCGGACATGAAATCGACCATCGACAGGCCAAAACGCACCGGCGGGCCATCGGGATCACCGGTCAACGCGCAGAAACCAGCCTCCGCCTGCATCAGATAATCATAGCCCGGCCATTTCGCCCGTTCATTATCGCGGCCATATGCACTGCAATGCGCGCACACAATCGCAGGGTTCACCGATTTCAACGAAGGATAGTCAATCCCGATCTTTGCCGGCACATCCCCGCGCAGATTATTCGCCATCACATGCGAATTTTTCACCAGCCGGTGCAGGATTTCGATACCCTTTTCGCTGCGCAGGTCGAGTGTGAGCGATCGTTTGTTCAGGTTGAAGGATTGAAAATACAGGCTCTCCGCCTCTTTCAACCAATGCGGCCCGACATGCCGCGCGGTATCGCCGCCGCCCTTGCCGTTTTTTTGCGGTGGTTCAATCTTTATGACATCCGCACCCAGCTGCGCCAGATACATCGTGCCATAGGGGCCTGCGCCATATTGTTCGGCGGAAAGCACGCGAAAGCCCTTCAGGGGTTGCTTGGCGCTCATATCCGCTGGCTACTCCGCGGCGCAATCGCTGCGGAGCATAGCCCACCGTTCAACGCGGTCATGCAGGATTCCTTTTTACCCACTGCTTGGAAATAATCATCCGCTGCATTTCGTTCGTCCCCTCACCGATGCACATCAGCATGGAATCGCGGTAGAGCCGTTCGATGTCATATTCTTTCGAATAGCTGTAACCGCCAAAGATACGCATGCCATCTTGACTGTTGGAAACGGCGGCCTCGCTGGCGTAGAATTTCGCCATCCCTGCTTCCATATCGCAGCGTTCACCGCGATCATACGCCTCGGCTGCATCAAAGGTCAGCAGGCGTGCTGCGCGCGCGCGCGTAACCATTTCGCCCAGTTTCAGCTGGATCGCCTGATGGTCCGAAATAGGCTTTCCCATCGTCTCGCGCATTTGCGCATATTCTGTGGCAAGCCGTAGCGCACCTTCCGAAATACCAACGCCGCGCGCCGCTACATTGATCCGGCCCAGCTCCAACCCGCCGGTTGCCTGAAAGAAGCCATTGCCTTCGACGCCGCCAATAAGATTTTCAGCCGGAATACGGTAATTGTCAAAGATCAGTTCGGCACTGTCGATGCAGTTATAGCCCAGCTTCTTGAATTTCTTTCCGGTTTCAAAACCCTCCTGCTTCGGCGCGATCATCAGGCTCATGCCCTTGTAACGCGGATCGGCCTTGGGATCGGTTTTGACGAGCAGCGCAAAACATTCGCCTTTGATACCGTTGGAAATCCAGGTTTTCGTGCCGTTGATGACATAATCATCGCCATCGCGCTGCGCCACGGTGCGGATCGCCTGCAAATCGGTGCCGGCATTCGGCTCGGTCAGCGCAAGTCCGCCGCGAATTTCGCCCGTCGCAAATTTGGGCAGCCATTTTGCTTTCTGTTCAAGCGTGCCGAAACGTTCGACCGCACACGCCATGATCAAATGCGAATTGAAGATGCCCGTGATCGCCATCCAATAGGATGATACCAGCGCAACAATTTTGGCATACGTAACTGCCGACAGGCCAAGCCCGCCATATTGCTGGCTGATCGTCGCACCGAACAGCCCCATCTCTTTCATCTGTTCCACAATTTCGGCGGGCCATTCGTCGGCATGATCGTATTTTTGCACAACGGGTGCGACTTCTCGGTCGATCCATTTCTGAATGCCGTCCAGAAGAGCCGCTTCTTCGTCAGGGCTCATTTCGGTATGAATTGTTTCAATTGCAGTTGCCATCTTGCTTCCTTCAGCTTTCCATGGGCCCATGGCCCTTTTTCCAAATCAACATCGTGCGCACAAATTCGCAAACAACCTCGTCATGCTGGTTTTTGCCATATGTTTTGATCGTCACGATACCCTGCGTCGGGCGTTTTTTAGATTCGCGTTTTTCAAGAACCTCGGTCTCCGAATACAGCGTATCACCCGCGAACAGCGGTTTAAGCATGCGAATATCGGTCCAGCCCAAATTGGCCACAGCCTTCTGGCTAACATCCGAAAC
>ENA-ORXU01000742-ORXU01000742.1-marine-metagenome-genome-assembly--contig:-NODE-742-length-34045-cov-3.833902_pt1 | contig 34045 bp, 30 predicted proteins | sample MGYA00237869_ERZ511484 | MGnify/ENA metagenome assembly ERZ511484 | reverse complement strand
CGGACCCGGCGGTCCCGGAGCGGTTAGCTTTCGGCGTTAAAAATATATCGAATATGGCGGCCCCGATGGCGGCAATGGCGGTAAGGGCGGCGACATTATTATGGTCGCCGCGCCGGGCCTGAACACGCTGATCGATTTTCGCTACGCCCAGCACTTCAAAGCCAAGCGCGGCGGGCATGGCATGGGCCGTGACCGCTTTGGCGCAGGCGCAAAAGATCTTGTGATTGAGGTGCCCGTTGGCACGCAGGTCCTGTCCGAAGACAAGGAAGAGATACTGATCGACTTCACCCATGAAGGCCAGACCGAGCTATTGCTTGAAGGCGGCATGGGAGGACGCGGCAACGCTTCCTTCAAATCATCGACCAACCGCGCACCGCGTCAGCATCAGCCTGGCGGGCCGGGTGAGGAGATGTGGGTCTGGCTGCGGCTTAAACTGCTGGCCGATGTCGGCCTTGTTGGTCTGCCCAATGCGGGTAAATCGACCTTTATCAACGCGGTTTCCAATGCTGGCGCGAAAGTGGGCGCTTATGCCTTCACCACGCTCATCCCGAAATTGGGCGTCGTCCGGCACAAGAGCCGCGAATTCGTGGTGGCGGATATTCCCGGCCTGATCGAAGGTGCTGCCGACGGTGCCGGTATCGGCGACCGGTTCTTGGGCCATATCGAGCGGTGCCGTGTGCTGATCCACCTGATCGACATCAATGGTGATGACCCGGTTGAGGCCATGCGCATCGTTGAAGGCGAGCTGGAAGCTTACGGCGCAGATTTGGACGACAAGCCGCGACTGATTGCTCTCAACAAGATGGATCTTGCCGACGACGAACTGGGCCGGGCCTTTGCCGAAGAACTGAAGGCGGCGGGCGCGGATGAAGTGTTCCCAGTGTCTGGAGCGACGGGCAAGGGCATGGACAAATTGATGGACGCCGTGCTCGGCTATCTTCCGCACCGCACGATGACCGAACAGCCTTCTGCAGAAATCGACGATGATGGCGTGGTGGAAGATGACAAGCCCTGGTCGCCCATTTGAGGTGCAAATTTGCAGGTTGCCGGATGTGCCCACTGGCCGCGCACACGGCTATCCTCTAACGGCATCACACTATGCCTATTGAAACCCTCCTCGATTTTCGCGACCCCGCGGTCTGCAAACGGCTGGTCATCAAGATCGGCAGCGCTCTGCTAATCGACAACGCCGGCAATGTGGCGATTGATTGGCTGCGCACGGTCGTCAACGAAATATGGACCGCCCGTGAAGCGGGCATTGAGATTGTGGTCGTCAGCTCTGGCTCGATCGCAATCGGTGCGCGAAAGCTGGGCTTGTCCGGCGGCGGGCGGCGCACATTGGCAGAAGCTCAGGCATCCGCGTCCGTTGGTCAGATTGAACTGGCGTCTGTGTGGTCACGCCTGCTTGCAGAACGGCGCTTGATCGCCGCGCAAATGCTGCTGACGCTCGATGATTTTGAAAGCCACCGCCGCTATCTCAATATTTCAGCGACAATCCGCCGCCTGCATAAGAATGGTGTGATTCCGGTGGTAAATGAAAATGATACCATCGCGACAGGTGAAATACGCTTCGGCGACAATGACAGGCTGGCCGCACGGGTCGCGCAGGCGTGCAATGCTGATGGGGTGATCTTGCTGACCGATGTCGATGGTCTGTATGATCGCCATCCCGATCATCCCGACGCAGAGCGGTTGGATGAAGTCGACGGTGTCACACCGGAAATCTACGCAATGGCCGCGACCGAGACAGGATCAGACGTCGGCTCTGGCGGGATGACCGCAAAGCTGCTCGCAGCCGAAATTGCCGAAAAAGCAGGAATTTCCCTGGCAATTATTGATGGTCGGCCCCCCATGCCACTGTCCACCGCGATGGACGCAGGTGCTGGCACTTTGTTCCTGTCTCAGCGCGACGAAAGCGGAAAGCGGGCGTGGATCGGCGGCCGGATGCGGTTCAATGGATCAATTACTGTTGATGCAGGCTGCATAGACGCTTTGCACAATGACAAGAGCGTGCTGGCGGCTGGAATCATGAAGTCAGAAGGCAATTTTCTGCGCGGCGATATCATCCAAGTGCTTGATCATGAGGGGCAAGAGATCGCCAAGGGCCTGGTCGAATACGATGCCGACGATGTGGAGGCGATCATGGGCAGGCAAAGCGCCGAGCTTGAAGGCATTCTTGGCCATACCCCGCGCTCTGCCGTCATCCACCGCGATCATCTGGTGCTGATGTGAACAGGGTCTGCCAGTGACCTTGGCTTTGACCGGTGCGACGGGCTTCGTCGGTCAGGCTGTGCTGGACGATGCTGCTGGACGGGAGCTTTCCATTCGCGCGCTTGCCCGGCGCGAACAGAACGCGCGCAGCCACGTCGTATGGATCAGGGGAGACCTTGCCAACAAGGATGCTCTCGCACAGCTTATGCAGGGCTGCGACACTGTGCTGCATATCGCGGGAGTGGTGAACGCCCCTGATGAGGCAGGTTTCATCGCCGGAAATGTCGACGGTACGCAAAATGTAGTGGAGGCTGCACGCGAGGCAGGTGTGAGCCGTTTCATCCACGTGTCTTCACTTGCCGCCCGCGAGCCGGGCCTTTCTGATTATGGACGTTCCAAAAGACTTGCCGAGGAAGTTGTTCAGGTAAGCGGACTGGATTGGACCATTGTCCGCCCGCCGGCAGTCTATGGCCCGCGCGATACGGAGATGTTCGAACTTTTCCGTGCTGCACGATGGCGCTTCCTGCCGATGCCGCCACCGGGCCGCACATCTATAATCCATGTCGATGACCTTGCCCGGCTGCTTTTGGAATTGCTGGCTTCGTCACCAGCGGTGAGGGACAGGATATTCGAGCCGGACGATGGCGCTGTTGGCGGGTGGACGCACACGCGGTTGGCGAAGGCGATCGGGAATGCCATGGGGACCAGCGTTTGGGCGCCGAGCCTGCCAGGCAGCTTTCTCGCCGGAGCAGCCCGCATAGACCGTGCCCTTCGCGGAACAAAGGCGAAGCTGACACCAGATCGCGCGCGCTACATGTCTCACCCCGATTGGGTTGCAAATCCTGAGAAAAATGTTCCGCCCGATGTTTGGCAAGCGGAAATAGAGGCAGATCAAGGGCTTGCCATTACTGCAGAATGGTACCGCAGCGCCGGATGGTTGTGAGGTGTGGAGAATAATTCTGCGCGGGCACTTGCCATTAATTTTTCAATTGTTACGCAATACCTAGGGAATTTCGGGATTTGTTACCGGAAATCAAAAGGGGGCCTATATGGCAAAAAGAACACGTCCGGTTTCACGGCGTTCATTCGTTGGGTTGATCACCGGCGCAGCAGCAGCAACAGTTATCAGCGCACCCGCATCAGCGCAGCGCTATACCGATAGTGACGGTGGCTCGAACGCAGATCCAGTGGGCGGCGGTCGTTCAGGGGTCACCGATAGTGATTCTGGCTCAAACGCGGATCGTGCTGGCAACGGTCGCGGTAGCCGCTCTGGTGTTACCGACAGCGATTCTGGTTCAAACGCGGATCCTGGTGGCAATGGCCGAGGCAGTCGGTCCGGTCTCACCGATAGCGATTCTGGCGGCAACGCCGATCCCGCTGGCAATGGTCGTGGCGGTCGTTCCGGCATCACCGATAGCGATAGCGGCTCCAGTGCCGATCCTTCCGGGCGTGGCCGTGGCAGCCGTTCGGGCCTTACGGATAGCGATTCCGGTGGCAATGCTGATCCTGCGGGCAATGGACGCGGTAGTTCAGAATCAGGAACCACAGATTCCGACACGGGATCGAACCGCGATTGCGGCGGACGGGGACGCGGCAGCACCACTGGTCAAACCGACAGCGATTCCGGCGGCAGCTCCGATCCGGGTGGCAGTGGCCGGACTGGCCGGACAGATTCCGACCCGACCGATCGGTCAAACTATGGCCGCGGACGAGGTTCCTGCGCTTCTTGAGCAAGATGATTTACGGAAGGTGTGAGCCGCGCCTTCATGAACCATGATGAATTGGGCCGCTATCCTCTGCCAATATTGCGAATAATTCTCACTAAATTTGGCAGATTTGGACGCGTTTTAGGGCATTGCAGCTGCAAAATTGTGCATTCATGCGCGATTGATTGCGGCTTAATAGAATAATCTTGCACTTGCACTTGCAAAGCTGTCCTCATCTAGTAGGAATCGTAACCTGATCTTCGGGTTGGATCGAAGATGGGATCAATTAGGGGGCATTATGGCCAAAAAAGCACAATCAGTTTCACGTCGTTCGTTCGTTGGTCTTATCACCGGCGCAGCAGCGGCTACCGTCGTCGCAACGCCAGTTATGGCGCAGCGTTCTGGCGTTACCGATAGCGACACGGGCGGCGGCGCCGATCCGGCTGGCAACGGTCGTGGCGGTGGCGTGACCGATTCAGACACCGGCTCTAACCGTGACTGCGCTGGTCGCGGCCGTGGCAGCACCACGGGCGATACAGACAGCGATTCGGGCGGCAGTTCCGATCCTGGCGGCAATGGCCGCACTGGTCGTACCGATTCCGATCCGACCGACAGTGCCGGATACGGCCGTGGTCGTGGCACCTGCGCTTCATAAGCGGGTAAATCACCTGATGTTGAAGGGACGGGGCCGAGCAATCGGCTTCCGTCCCTTCGCTTTTCTGGACGAGGTTTGACCATTCCTATGACGATTAATACGCCGGCCACGGGTGCGCTTGAACAGCTTATCGCACCGCTTACCCCTGATGAATTCTTCGCTCAGTATTACGAGCGGTCTGTGTATCGCAGCCCGGTAAAGCATCCGGAAATCGTCGATCTGCTCAGCCTAGACCGCATTGACGAGATTATTTCGGACAGTGAACTTCCAGCCACCGCCATCGGCATGGCAAAATCAGGGCAGGGGCTGGAGCCGGAGGAATTTATTGGCGGGAACAATGCCGTTGATCGCGGCGCTGTGCTCGACAATTTTCGCAATGGCGCGACGATCATTTTGCCCCAGCTGCACTTTGCGGACGGGAAGCTTTACAGCTTTTGCTTGGGTCTGGAGCGTCAATTTGGTGCCCGTGTGCAAACCAATGTGTATCTGACCCCGCCCGAGGCGCATGGTTTTGGCATTCATTACGATAATCACGATGTGTTCGTCATCCAGATCGCCGGTGCCAAGGAATGGGAAATCTACGGCGACCGCGATGGCTTGCCGTTTCGCGGTGAAGGCTTCCGCAAGGGCGTAGACGAAACTGGCGAACTGAAAGAGAAGTTCGTGCTGTCCGCTGGTGAATGCCTTTATGTGCCGCGCGGCACGGCGCACCGCGCGCCGAACCATGGCGATGAGCCAAGTTTGCACATCACCGTCGGTATACTTGTTCAGACCTGGGCTGAGTTCATGCTGGAAGCGGTTGCAGAAGCCAGTTTGCGCATCCCCGAAATGCGCAATTCTTTGCCGCGCGACATCTTCTTTGATCGTGAGCGCGCGCTGGCCGATCATGCTGGCATGTTCCGGCAATTGTCAGACGAGATAGCCGCAAAGGCGGATTTTGAAGCGACGCTCAATGTGTTCGCGGGCAACTTCGTCCGGGCGCAAGGCCCACGCGTTCGCGGTGCGCTGATGGCGCTGGCAGACGGGATCGGCGCGGATGACGTTCTGCACGTGCGTGATCACATCCTCTACAGCTTTGAGACCACACCGACTGCTGATGGTGAAGGCCAGGAGCTTCAGATTGTGCTGTCAGGATCGAGCATTCCACTGTCCGATGAACTTGGCGGCCAATTACAGGAAAAGCTCCCCACAGGCAGCATTGCCATGAGTGACTTCTCCGTCAGCGATGCAGAGGAATTGGATGACGTGATCGGCACGCTGGTGGCTTACGGCCTGCTCATCAAGGAATAGCTTTGAGAGACCACCTGGTGATAGAAGCTGGCCATTGACCGTCAATCCGCGCCTCTACGGCAAAACGCTGGAGACACAGCTAGCCATCGGCTACGCTACTGAACTGCAGATCGCGCGTTAAAGGAAAGGTTCGTAGCCCGGCGGCAAAGCGCCATCATCAGCGTCCGAACTGCTTGGCGAATGGATCCCGCATTCGGTCTTGTCCCAGCCGCGCCAACGCCCCGCGCGCGGGTCTTCGCCCGGCGCAACAGGCGAAGTACACGGCTCGCAGCCAACCGAGAGAAAGCCCTTGGCCTCTAACGGATGACGCGGCAGATCGCGTTCCTCAAAATAGGCTTCCAGATCAGCTTTGATCCAGTTGCCCAGCGGATTAAGTTTCAGGCGGCCATCTTCAATTTCAAAGCGGGGAATGTCTTGCCGGGTAACTGACTGGAACGCCTTGCGTCCTGAAATCCAGCTGTCCAGCCCTGCCTTGGCGCGCGCCAGCGGCTCCACTTTGCGGATCGCGCAGCAACCATCAGGGTCGTATGACCAGCGCAGGCCGGTTTCATCCTTCGCCGCGAGTACGGCTGCGTCAGGGCGCACGACTGTCGCATTGCGCAGACCAAGGCGTTCAATCAAAGTGTCGCGATACGTCAGCGTCTCGGCAAACATCTTTTGGGTATCGACAAAGATCACCGGAATGCGCGGATCAGCGCGCGAGACCAGGTCCAGCAGAACGGCGCTCTCGGTCCCGAAACTGGAAACGACCGCGACTTCACCCAGCGCGCCTTCGGAGAAGAGCACCCGCAACATATCCAGCGTATCAACGCCAGCGAAGCGCGCATTCAGCGCATCGGCGTCGGCCTGCACAAAGGCAGGCGCAGTGTCGATCCGGTCAATTGTGCGCGCGGGTTCACCCATGCCGCAATTTCCAAATCGGCGGAGCGGCATCGGCAGCGGGCTGATACTCATGAGGCCAGCGGGCGAGCGCTGTTTTCACATCGGCTTCATCCAGCGGCTGGTCTGGGGCAAAGCTATCGAACCCGCAGCGGCGCATATAGGCGATCTGGTCTACCAGCACATCACCCACGGCACGCACTTCGCCGGTGAAACCATGCTCCCGCAGCAAACGGGCAGCGGAATAGCCGCGTCCGTCGCCATAGACAGGGAAGTTGATCTCAATCAGCGTGATGCGTGCCAGATGGGGCAGCAAATCGCGTGCATCATCACCCGGTTCAATGCGCACGGCGCTGGCGTCTGCCTGCTCCAGAAAAGCATCGACGGTCACTTGTGCGCCATCTGGCATAACATCATCGCGAAACCGCAATTGCACTTCGTCACGGCCAGTGCCCAAGTCAGAGCCGAGGTCAGAGCCCAAATCGGAATCAGCCATAAAGCGCCTCCTTAAAGCTATCCATGCCGATACGGCGGTAGGTGTCGAGGAAGCGTTCGCCATCCTGCCTTTGGTCAAGATAGACATCGGCGACTGTTTCAACCGCTGCGATGATGCCGGCCTCGTCAAAGCCGCGTCCGGTAATCTTGGCGAGAGAAACATCTTCCGCCTCGCTTCCGCCGAGCAACAGCTGGTAATTTTCAACGCCCTTCTTATCGACGCCAAGAATGCCGACATGGCCTGCATGGTGATGTCCACAAGCGTTGATGCAGCCTGAAATCTTAAGCTTCAGCTCGCCCAAAGCCTCCCCTTTGCCACTGGCGGCAAAGCGTTCGGAAATCTTCTGCGCCACGGGAATGGAGCGGGCATTGGCAAGGCTGCAATAATCAAGGCCAGGGCAGGCGATAATGTCGCCGATCTGGTCCAGATTCGGCGCGCCAAGCTCTGCCGCATCCAGCTTTGTCCAAAGCTCGTGCAACCGGCCAATTTCGACATGCGGCAGAACGATGTTCTGCGTGTGCATCACCCGGCATTCATCGAAAGAGTATTCTTCCGCGAGGTCGGCCATCAGTCGCATCTGCGCCGAAGTGGCGTCACCCGGAATGCCGCCAACGGGTTTCAGGCTGATAACCGCAGAGACATAGCCGGCGGCCTTGTGGGGTACGCAATTGCGGTCGATCCACAGCGCGAAATCCGGGTCTGAACGGTCCGCGCGGTCGGGCAATCCGGTGGCAAAATCAGGCTCTGCGAAATATGGCTTGATCCGCTCAAGTTCTGCCAGTGGCGGCTCGATGCCTTGTTCCAGCAGATGCGCGAATTCCTGTTCGACCTGCCGCGTATATTCCTCCGCACCCATTTCATGGACGAGAATTTTGATGCGCGCCTTGTACTTGTTGTCGCGCCGCCCGTGTCGGTTGTAAACGCGAAGGCACGCTTCGGAATAAGTCACAAGTTGATCGAGCGGCACAAAGTCGCGGATCAGCGGGGCGATCATCGGGGTACGGCCCATGCCGCCGCCAACATAAAACGCCGCACCCAGTTCGCCCGCATCATTGCGGACAATATTGATGCCGATGTCGTGCAACCGCATGGCCGCGCGGTCTTTCTCAGACGCGATAACGCAAATCTTGAACTTGCGCGGCAGATAGCTGAATTCGGGATGGAAGCTGGACCATTGGCGCAGCAATTCGGCGTAGGGGCGGGGGTCTACCCGCTCGTCTGCCGCAGCGCCTGCAAAATGGTCTGAACTGATATTGCGGATGCAATTGCCGCTGGTCTGGATGGCGTGCATCTCGACCTTGGCCAGATCAGCCAGCAGGTCGCCTGCCTCTTCCAGCTTGATCCAATTGTATTGAATATTCTGCCGTGTGGTGAAGTGGGCATAGCCCTTGTCATAGCGATCAGCGATGTCCGCCAGCGCGTGCATTTGCTGACCGTTCAACGTGCCATAGGGAATGGCGACGCGAAGCATATAGGCATGCAATTGCAGATAGAGGCCATTCATCAGCCGCAGCGGTTTGAACTGGTCTTCCGTCAGCTTGCCTTCGAGACGGCGGCGGCACTGGTCGCGGAATTCCTCAACGCGGGCATCCACCATGGCTTGGTCATATTGGTCGTATTTATACATTAGATCACCCAGTCCCAACCGTTGCGAGCGGCTGCTTCATATCCAAGATCGGGCCGCACGGTGGGGCCTAGGGCGCGGACGCGGTCCTTGATATGCGCTGGGCGCGGGCCTTCTTCGGTCAGCTCGGCGGCGATGGCGTATGCGGCGTTGACGCGGCGTGCGGATTCTTCACGCGCGAGGATTTCGGCGGCGTTTTCGCCTGCGTCGGCAGCATCGGCGATGTGGAGCGACCAGCCTTGGCCGTCCCACCACACGACCGCGCCGCTCTTCAGATCATTTCCTGTCAGGATTTTCATAGCGCAACCTCCGCAGCGAATTCGGCGAGCGCGGCGTTTTCGCGCGCTGTTACATCGCCAATGATAATCAGCGCGGGGCTCTGCACCGCTTCCGCCTCGACCAGATCAGGCAACGCCGCGAGCAATCCGCGCAGCACTCGCATTTCCGGACGGCAGGCATTTTCGATCACGGCCAGCGGCATGTCGGGGGCAAGGCCGTCTGCCATTAGCTTTTCAGCGATCTGAGGGGCTGTTTTGACGCCCATGTAGATGACAAGTGTACGGCCTTTTCCGGCCAATCCGGCCCAGTCTTGATCCGAAAGGCCTTTGCACTGGCCCGCCACAAAGCTGACGATGCTGGCGCTGTCGCGGTGGGTCAGGGCAATTCCCGATGCCGCCGCTGCGCCATTGGCCGCGGAAATGCCCGGAACGACCTCCACATGCACGCCGCGTGCCTTGGCTGCTTCCATTTCCTCACCACCGCGCCCGAACACAAAAGGATCGCCGCCTTTCAGCCGCACAACATCGCGGCCAGCCAACGCTTCGTGAACGAGCAGCGCGTTGATATCCCCTTGAGGAAGGGTGTGCTTGGAGCGTTTCTTGGCGACTGAAATCAGCTGCGCATCCGGGTGCGCCATCGCCAAAATTGCGGGATCGACCAGCCCGTCATGTACGATCAGCGCCGTGTTTTGAATAAGCCGCGCGGCGCGCAGGGTCAGCAGATCAGGATCACCCGGACCCGCGCCGACTAGATATATGGTGCCAGTTTGCATGGCAGCTAAATGGACGCGGGCAGGCGGTGCCACCAGCGAGAATGGATTGGGGCGGAAGTAGGTGAGCTTTAGCGGCGAGCCGGATCAGGCATTGCGATCAGAATCCATACGTTGCGAAATTGCTTCGACAAGCTGTTGGAACTGTTCGTTTTTGCCGAGATTGATATCGCGCTGCGGGAATGGGATTTCGACGTCATTTTCTTTGAACAATTGCCAAATACGCTTGAAAACATCGGACCGGATATTGGCGAGGCCTTCCTCCGGATCGACGATCCAGAAGCGGACTTCGAAATCGACTGAACTGTCGCCAAATCCCATGATATTGACGCGTGCGCGCGGGTGGTTGAGGATGCGCGGCGTTTCTTCCACTGCTTGCATCAGCAACTTCTCCACCAGCTCAAGATCGCTGCCATAGGCAACGCCGATGGGGGCCTTCACACGCACATCGCGGGAGCTGTAGGACCAGTTGACCACTTGATTGACCATCAGGTTTTCGTTCGGAATCAGATATTCCGTACGGTCCCGCGTCACGACAGAGATTGCGCGAATGCCGATCTTGCGAATTTGGCCAAAACCTTCGTTGCCAGCCGCATCTGTTACGGAAATCACATCGCCCGGCTTAATCGATTTGTCCATCAACAGGATGATCCCGGCAATCAAGTTACCAAAGGTTTTTTGCAGGCCGAAACCAATCGCAAGACCGAATGCGCCCGAGAACACTGCCAGTGCTGTCAGATCTATGCCCAGCATGTCGATACCGACCAAGAAGGCTGCGGCCCAGATCAGGATCGTGGTAATTTTTTCCGCCAGCAACCGCTGCGACCCGTCCAGCCGCGTCATCCGTTTGATCGCTACCCTGCACAACCGCGTGACCGCCCATGCCAGCAGGATGACAAGTGCAATGACGCCGAGAATTACTAAAGTATCCCAAAGGGAGACACGCATCGAGCCGATTTCGAGCGCTATGGCATCGAGATAGTCTACTATACCGCCTGCGGTTTCGCTGCGCTCTGAAACAGCATCGCGGAAACCCTCTGCTGAAGAAATCGCGGTGGTCGGTTCTGCTTCCGGAATTGCGGTCGTTTCAGGAACAGCCATCAGCGGCTCTCCCGTCTTGGGATCCAGCATCGGTTCGCCGGTTTCCGGATCAACCATCGGAACAGCGTCGGGCGCGGGAACGCCCATCAACTGCTCGCCCGTCTCGGGATCGAGCATTGCCTCACCGGTTTGCGGATCGCGCAAGGGCACTGCATCTTGTGACGAAGTCGATGGCGTTGCAGGCGTGGAGGCAGTTGCGGTCATTGTGTTCCCATCGCGGCAAACCCGCGTGTCAGGTCTTCGATCAAGTCGTCTGCATCCTCTAACCCGATGGCGAGACGAACGCCAAGCCCGCATCCCACATCCAAGCCATCCTGCCATGCGCCAAAGTCGCGAACCCGGCCCGGATCGGCGGGAATGGCAAGGCTTTCATATCCGCCCCAGCTGTAACCAATGCCAAACAGATCAAGCGCATCGATGAAGCGCGCACGGGCCTGTTTGTCGGCATCGCGGAAGGTGAAAGTGAAAAGGCCGCATCCTCCGGAAAAGTCGCGCTGCCACAGTTCATGGCCGGGAGCGCCAGGCAGCATGGGGCATAGCACTGCGGAAACTTCGGGCCGCGATTGCAGCCAATCGGCGATCTGGATTGCACTCGCGGTCGTCCTGTCAAGCCGTACGCCCATCGTGCGCAGACCTCGCAATGCCAATGCCGCGTCATCGGGAGAGACGACTTGCCCCATATATTGCGAATGCAGCCGGATGCGTTCGATCAGGGGTTTTGCTGCCGAAGCACAGCCCATCATCACATCGGAATGCCCGCCAACGTGCTTGGTCAGGCTCATAATGCTGACATCGCAGCCACGTTGCAGCGCCGGAAAACCCAGCGGAGAGGCCCACGTGTTGTCGATGATGGAGATGACCCCCCGATCACGCGCGATAGCGGTGAGGGCGGGTATGTCACACACTTCCATGCTCAGGCTGCCGGGGCTTTCAAGCATGATGGCCTTGGTATTTTCACTGATCATCGCCGCAAGCGCATCGGGCTCAAGCGGATCGAAAGCGTGGGCCGTTATTCCGAAGCGTTCCAGCATACCCAACGCGATGCTGCGCGTCGGCTCATAAGAATTGTCGGTGAACAGAAATTCGTCACCCGGTTTCAGCAGTGCCATCAGCGTGCAGGCGATTGCGGCGACACCGCTTGGGAACAGTTCAGTGCCTTCTGCACCCGGTTCAAGCCCGGTCAGCGCTTCGGCGAGTGCCCATTGCGTTGGTCCGCCGCGCCGGCCGTAGTAAAAGTGACCGTCCGCATTGGGCCGACCTTTTGCTAGGTCAGCTGTATCCTCATACAAATGTGTGCTGCCACGCCAGATGGGCGGGTTGACGACGCCGCCTTTCTGGCCGGGAGCACTGGTCCATTGTTTGCGCCGCCCTGCTTCAACGAGCCTTGTCGCGGGCCGATGGTCTTTCTTGCTCATGCATGTTCTCCGGTGGCGACGGGCAGGGAGGGGTCGGCGCCCCACTCGCTCCAACTGCCATCATACAAGGCGCCGTCTATGCCGATCAGATGCAAGGCGAACAACAGGACAGATGCGGTAATGCCGCTGCCGCAGGAAGTTACGATCGGGCGATTCAAATCCACGCTGGCTGCTGCAAATGCTGCCCGAATGCCATCCGCATTCTTGAAAGTGCCATTGGCATTCAGAACATTGCCAAACGGCAGATTGCGCGATCCGGGGATGTGGCCAGCCGCGACACGGCTGCGAATATCGGGCGCTTCACCGCGGAAGCGAGCCGCATCACGCGCATCCACGACTTGCTCTGCTGCCGTGTCGATATTGGTGAGCATGTCCTGCTTGAATCGCAGCGCATTTGTCTCCGGCCCTCCAGCAGATGAGAAGGCGCGCAGCGTGGTAGGCTTTTCGCCTGCTGTAACGGGGCGATTTTCACTACGCCACTTTTCGAGGCCGCCATCCAGAACCTGCGCCTCCACTCCAAACATACGCAGCAGAAACCACGCCCGCGCTGCGGTCCGCATCGGACTGTTATCATACAGCACAATGCGCGCATCGCCGGGCAAGTTCAGCGCGGCAAGATGCGCGTCAAATTGAGCGCGCGTTGGCGGTGCTGACGGGACGGGATCGTCCGGATTGGTCATCGCCTTCAGATAAAGAAAGCGCGCCCCTTGTATATGTGCTTCAGCAAATTCTCGCGCCGGATCGCGCTGCGCAGCCGGCAGATGCGCAGAGGCATCAAACAGCACCAGGCCGCGCGTATCGAGATTGTCATGAAGCCATTGCGTTGTGACGAGTGATTGCATGGCCGCAGGACTAGCCGCTGCGCAGGCGCAGGTAAATCACGCGATGTTCACTGATCACGTTACAGCCTTGGCCGAAACGCGCGAATGAATCTGCATATCGCCATTCAGCTGAATGGCACGCAGTATTTCCTCTCCCGGTGCGGGCGGAAGTCCGATCACGAACGCTTTTTTCGTAGGAGCAATTCCGGCACCAATGCAGCGCAGACGCGCCAGCGGCAGGATCAACTGATCCGGGGAATTATCGACCAGCTTCACCGCATTGCGCGGCATTTGCCATTCGCCTGCAATGCTATCCTGCGCGCCGGGAGTCATCTGTGCGACTTTATGCAGCCGCGCATCTGCCATATCCGGGCCGCCCAGCTGTTCCCGGCTGGGCACACTGCTGTGAGCGCTGACCATGTCGCTCCAAATCCGAAGGGCGATGATGTGTGAAGCACCGCCATTTGTCACATCAAGCCGCCAGTTTAGCAACATCCGCGTCGGACCGATGGACAGCCGCGTGGGCGAAAGCTCCAGCATCAACCCGGGCGAAGGTTGGTCTTCAACCTCGCCGATGATGTCTTTCTGTTGTTCGTCCAGCTCACCCATATTCAAGGAATAGGCCGCAAAGCGCTGCCTGCCTAGCATATGTGTGCCTACTACTTGTGCACCGTCGCTCTTCACGCCATTTGTCCCCACTATGAACGATAGACAAATGACCCCTGAGACGGGCCAGCCGCAATTCCTTGGCCAGCAGACCCCTTTGCCAGCGTCTCCTGAAGATGCGGTGCTGGATTATGTCCCCAATCCGCGAGCTGGCTCACTATACATTGTACGCTTTGCCGCGCCGGAATTTACCAGCCTGTGTCCGGTGACTGGCGCCCCCGATTTTGCGCATCTGGTGATCGATTATGCGCCCGGCGATACGATTGTTGAGTCCAAAAGCCTGAAACTGTTCCTTGGCGCGTTTCGCAATCACAACGGATTTCATGAAGATGTGACGGTCGGGATTGGCCAGCGCCTGTTTTCTGAAATGCAGCCGCGCTGGCTGCGGATTGGCGGATATTGGTATCCGCGCGGCGGCATTCCGATTGATGTTTTCTGGCAAAGCGATGCGCCGCCAACAGGTCTTTGGCTGCCCGATCAAGGCGTCGCTCCCTATCGCGGGCGAGGCTAAGTGTTGCGTTGGCGTTAGGGTTCTTTAACGAGCGAGACTTGCTTGTAGGAAGCCGTTTCGACTAGGAGCGGCCATATTTTTTTTGCGGCACGTAAACTTGCCGCACTACCAATCGTGCAAAGGATGCTTCCATGCAAATCGTGATGATCGGCACTGGCTATGTCGGCCTTGTTTCAGGTGCTTGCTTTGCCGATTTCGGCCATAATGTGATCTGTGTGGACAAGGACCAGTCCAAGATCGACGCGCTGCTGAATGGCGAGATCCCGATTTTTGAGCCCGGTCTGGATGAGCTGGTGGCGAAGAATGTGGAAGCCGGCCGCTTGTCTTTCACGCTGAACCTTGCCGAAGCTTTGCCAAATGCTGATGCCGTATTCATCGCGGTCGGCACACCTTCCCGGCGCGGCGATGGCCATGCGGACCTTTCCTATGTGTATGCGGCAGCCCGCGAAATGGCGCCTTTGTTGCCGGCAGGTGTCGTGGTGGTCGATAAATCGACCGTACCCGTCGGGACAGGCGATGAAGTTGAGCGGATAATTCGCGAAGAAGCCCCGGAACTTGATTTTTCCGTCGCGTCCAATCCGGAATTCCTGCGTGAAGGCGCGGCGATTGACGATTTCAAGCGGCCAGACCGTGTTGTGATCGGTGTGAATGACGAGCATGCGGAACGCGTGCTCGAAGAAATCTACCGTCCTCTCACGCGCAATGAATCACCGCTTGTCACGATGAGCAGGCGCGGCGCGGAGCTGACCAAATATGCCGCCAACGCTTTCCTTGCGACCAAGATCAGCTTCATCAATGAAATCGCCGATTTGTGCGAAAAAGTCGGCACGGATGTGCGCGATGTTGCCAAGGGTATCGGGCTCGACAGCCGTATCGGAAACCGCTTCCTGATGCCGGGACCGGGCTACGGCGGATCATGTTTCCCCAAGGATACTCTGGCTTTGCTGAAGACCGGGCAGGATTATGAAGCGCCCTTGCGCATTGTCGAAAGCGTTGTTGCCAGCAATGATCAGCGCAAACGCTCCATGGGCCGCAAGGTCGTGAGCGCGATGGGCGGCGGTGAGCAGCACGGCAAGACCGTTGCGGTGTTAGGCCTGACGTTCAAGGCCAATACCGATGATATGCGCGATAGCCCTGCGATCAGCGTGGTGCAGGCGCTGCAGGATGCTGGCATCAAGGTAAAAGCCTACGATCCCGAAGGCATGGAGCAGGCAGCAAAGGTTCTGAACAACGTCACTTATTGCGAAGGCCCCTACGAAGCTCTTGATGGGTCCGATGCGGCAGTGATCGTAACGGAATGGGATGCGTTCCGCGCGCTGGATATGCAACGCATGAAAGGGCTGCTGAAAACACCGTTGCTGGTCGATTTGCGCAACCTCTATTCGCGGCGCGATGTCGAGGAGCATGGGTTTACCTACATCGCAGTCGGACGCTGATCGGCTTCGGGCAAGACATGCTGCGGCGAATCGGTTGTGTTCCACAGCGGACTGGCGCGTGGTGCCCCCATCGCTTTCGCACGATGGTTTTAGGCGCATCCGCCTTCCAGACGATGGCGGGTGGGCAAATGGTGCCGGCTGCAGGAGTCGAACCCGCGGCCTGATGATTACAAATCAACTGCTCTACCAACTGAGCTAAGCCGGCCCGTTTTGCGAAAGCGCCTTTGCCTTAAGGCACGCCGAAGGTCCAGCCCTCAGTTTGCGCAATTTCACGACTCATCGCTTTTGGTGCCCAAAGCGCAACATTATCTGCGGCCTGCCGAAGCCACGCGGCGGTGATCAATGCATCGGTTGAATGATCATCAATCGCTCCGCAGCCGCCCATTGGCGCACTGCCAAGATTAACAAGAGCGATGTCCAATTCCTCGCGCGAGCGAATTTTGCTGCGCGAAGCGCTGCGCCCTGCGGCCATTGCGGCAAGCGCGGTGTAGATTTCCACCACCACAGACCCTTCGCGGGGCAGTGGATCAATCGGCCATACCGGCAGAGCGCCATCAAGCGCATGGAGAACGCGCATTCCTGTCAGGCTGGATTTGCCAACTTGTGCCGCGCCGACAAGGTTGAAGTTGGAGTATGGTTTGCAGCCTACGGCCTCCTGAGCGCGCTCTGTGACGCGGAAGCGGCCCCTGCCGCCTGATTGTCCCTTAGGCGCGAAATTCTCGCCCTCGCGTCCGTCATGGCGGCGGAAATAGGCGCTAGCAATAGGGTGATCGACGAAGCTGGAAGCGGACAGATGCTCATCGCCTTCGCAAACCGCGTCGATCAGGGCCCAGAGTGATTTGGCGTCCGCCGGGCTTTGCTCCCAACCGGGGAAATATGCGCCCGCATCAGCAAAGGGCAGGGCGATACCCAGATCGAGGCCGACCAGCGAATTTGCGGGCAATTCTTCGCGCAGCACAGTCAGCACTTCGTGCCGTGTCCAGCCGCGTGCGCGCTCCACCAGAACAGGAGCGCCGCCGCCAATGTGGACGATGGCCATGGTGATTGCTTTATGCCGCTCACCTTGCGCCCCCGACCAATCGACCGCGACGAACCATTCGAATTCGCGAAAACCCGTCAGGAGCAGCGCCCTTCCGTGATTTGCCAACCATTGCCTTGATGCGCGAAATAAATGCGCCGGGCCGTGCCGCGCGGATGTGGCGGGAACGTTTCATAGGGATCAAGCACCATCTGCATGCAATCCTCTCCTCGCCAACCGACGAAGGACCATTGGCCGAATGGCTCTCTCATAACCTGCGGCAAGACACCGTTTTCGGCAGCCACCTGCATGCTGAGCGGCTCAAGGCCATCGGAGGTGACTTGCCAGACGGCAAAGCCTTCCAGTCCGCCCCAGCCGGCATCCGACACCTGCAAGCTGGCCATGCGGTTTCCCCCAGGAGAGAAGTGTGGGCGCGCGCCGACATCGATTATCGACCCCTCACCGCGCCGATCGGCAATCTTGTAACCAAAGGATTCGTATCCCCACCACTGCCAGCCCAGCAGAGCGTCACCAGCAAACCATTCCATGTTGGCGATTTCTCCCGTCCAACTGTTGTCTGCGCACACCGTGCTGCCGGATAAAGTCGAAACGCCGATGTATGTAACGTCGGTTGCGACAATATGGCGAAATTGATCGGGCACAGGAATAGCTTCCGGCGGGCCGAATTCTTCTGACTCCATGGGTGCCACCGGGACGGATTGGCAAAGAGCAAGATCCGGCGCGGTATGTTGGCTTTGCTGCGCTGGCTCGGCAGGCCGCTCCATCTGGAAAGCGGCCAAGGCCCCCATGCCGACCAATGCGATTGGTAATTTCACGCTCGTTCCCCCCGTAATTTTGACCAGTAATCAAGCCGTTCTTGTATTTTTCGCTCGAACCCCCGCTGAACGGGCTGGTAAAACTCTTGCGGTTCCATCTCGGCTGGCCAGTAATTGTCGCCGGAAAAGCCTTCATCCGCGTCGTGGTCGTAAGTGTAGCCTTTGCCGTAGCCAACGTCCTTCATCAGCTTGGTCGGGGCGTTCACAATGTTCATCGGCGGCATCAGACTGCCGGTTTCCTTCGCGCTGCGGAAAGCTGCTTTTTGCGCCTTGTAGACCGCATTCGATTTGGGCGCGGTGGCGAGGTAAATGCAGGCCTGCACCAGTGCCAGTTCGCCTTCCGGACTGCCTAGGAACTGATAGGCCTCTTTCGCCGCCATGCACTGTGTCAGCGCGGCGGGATCAGCCATGCCGATATCCTCCACCGCCATGCGGACCAGCCGCCGGGCAAGGAATAGCGGCTCCTCGCCCGCGACCAGCATACGCGCGAGATAGTAGAGCGAGGCCTGCGGATCAGAGCCGCGCACCGCCTTGTGCAGCGCGGAGATGAGATTGTAATGCCCCTCCCGATCCTTGTCGTACACCGCCACGCGGCGTTGCAGGAATTGACCCAGAGCAGCGGGATCAAGCGGCGCATCAATCCGTGCGTTGTAGAGCGTTTCGGCCTGATTGAGCAGAAAGCGCCCGTCGCCGTCGGCGCTGGCGATCAGGGCATCGCGCGCTTCGGCAGTCAGTGGAAGCGGACCTTCAAGCTCCTCTGCGCGGTCCATCAATTTGCCCAAGGCTTCTGCATCCAACCGGTGCAGTATCAACACCTGCGCGCGGCTGAGGAGGGCTGCGTTGAGTTCGAAGCTGGGATTTTCCGTAGTCGCCCCAACCAGCGTCACCACGCCGCGCTCAACGAAAGGCAGAAAGCCATCCTGTTGCGCGCGGTTGAAGCGGTGTATTTCGTCCACGAACAACAACGTGCGTTGTCCGGCAAGTTTCGCGGTTTCGGCAGCGGCAAAGGCTTTCTTGAGGTCCGCCACGCCGCTGAACACAGCGCTCACCGCCTGATACCGCATGCCTACCGCATCAGCGAGCAGCCGCGCGATACTGGTTTTGCCGGTGCCGGGAGGTCCCCACAGGATGGTGCTGGAAAGACGACCCGCTGAAACCATTCGCCCGATCGCGCCTTCTGCGCCGGTCAGATGCTCCTGCCCGATGATTTCTTGGAGCGCGCGGGGACGCAGGCGATCAGCCAATGGCGCATCGGCGGAAGGCTCATCGCTTGCGGACTGCGGTGGATCATCATTGAAAAGGTCGGCCATGTGCATGCCCTCTTAGCGGCCAGAAAAATTTTTGCACGAACCCTTGTTGCGATAGGTCTAAGATATATCTTATGGCCGGGACACGTTTGGAGTTTATCATGGTCAAGAAGACTGAAAAGGGCGCGAAACCGCGCAAAGCCGCAAAGCCGCGCAAGGCGACCACACGCCGCCGGACCAGCAAGGCACAAGAAGAAGTGATCGAGCCTGAAGATATCGAACAGGCCGAAATTGCTGATGATAGTGGCCACGATCATGACAATGACGATATCGAAATCGAAGTGGAATTCGGCAATGGCTCGCGCCGCAGGAGCCGCAATTACCGTCGGGATTTTGATGGCCAGAACCTGTTTGGGGTTGACGGCGTTTTCGGGCCGGATGGCCCGTTTGGCGCAAGTGGCCCGTTTGGCGCTGGCGGCCCGTTTGGCTCGCAAGGCCTTTTCGGCCCTGGCGGTCTGTTTGGCCAAGGCGGCAAGCGTGGTGGCCGGCGCAGGCCGCGCCGCGGCCATGGTAGCGGCATGCAGAAGCGAGAGCGGATGTTTGGCCCCGGCGAGTTGCGGCTGGTACTATTGGCCATGCTGGCCGAGGAACCGCGTCACGGATATGAGCTGATCAAGGCGCTCGAGGACATGACCGACGGGTCTTATTCTCCTAGCCCCGGCATCATTTATCCAACTCTGCAAATGCTCAATGACGAAGGGGTAATTGCGGCGCAGGAAAGCGAAGACTCGCGCAAGCTGTATCAAGCCACCGAGACGGGCCTTGCTGAACTCGAAGACCGCGCAGACGAGCTTGAAGGTCTTTGGGAGCGCCTTGGCCGCAAGGCACAGCGCGCTCGTCCAACGGCTTCTGCCGACCTCATCCGTTCGCTTGGCAATTTGGCGACTGTCATAACCAACCGTGCTTCGAAGAACGGCATGAGTTCGGTTGATAAGGAACAGGTTATCGATCTGATCGATGAATTGGCCCGCCGGATCGAACGGCTTTAGCCAAGCGCTTTCAGCTAGGCGATTTTGCAAACAAACTAGAAAATGGTAACTCTCCTCGGGGTCAAACTCGGGGGAGAGATCATGGAAAACACAATACGCGCCGCGACACCGTGGCACCTTTGGGTCGTCGGTCTGGTGACGCTGCTTTGGCATGCTGGCGGGGCATTTGATTATACCATGACGCAACTGCGTAACATGGAATATCTGCAGACCGCTGCAGACGGGGCCAATGTTCCGCTTGAAGTCCTGCTGGACTATTTCACCGATTGGCCGGTCTGGGCCGATGCTGCATGGGCCTTTGGCGTATGGGGCGCGGTTGCCGGATCGCTGCTGCTGCTATTGCGGAGCCGCATTGCGCTCCATGCTTTCTACGCTTCCGTTGCGGGACTTGTGCTGACGACGGTGCATACGCTGACATCTGATCTGCCGGAAGCGCTGAACAGCGCATCAATTTGGGTTTTCAGTGCAATCGTGGTGATCGTGTTGCTGGCGGTGATCTTTTACAGCAAGCGGATGATCGCAGCTGGAGTGTTACGCTGAGAGCTTCGTTTTGGCTCCGCCGCGTTCGGACACCAGCCGCAGATACGCATCAGCCACTGAAGAATTGATCGCATCCCAGGCGTATTCGCGGCTCCGCGCCTCACCTGCGCGGCCGTGTGCTTCGCGCAGGCCAATATCGCGGACATAGGCCTCTACCGCATCAGCAAAGCCCGATGCATCACCCGGCGTCACCAATCGTCCGGTGGCATTGTCCAGCACCAGACTGGTTGAGCCTGTGGCGCGGGCGGCGACCACGGGCACTCCGCACGCCATGGCTTCCAGCGTCACATTGCCGAAAGTCTCTGTCACCGACGGGTTGAGCAGCATATCCATGCTTGCCACCGCGCGGCCCAGATCCTGCCCGCCTTGAAAGCCGACGAACACCGCATTGGGGCAATGCTCTGCGAAAAACGGTTTCGCCGGACCTTCGCCGATCACCAGCACCTTATGCGCCACGCCGCGCTTGTGCAGTTCCTCCACAGTCTCGGCAAAGACATCGAGTCCCTTTTCCAGAACCAGCCGCCCGAGGAAGCCCACAGCAACCTCATCATCGCCGATCCCGTGGCTGCGGCGCCATGCCAGATCACGCTGGCCGGAATTGAAAATCTCGCGGTCCACACCGCGCGCCCAGATCGTAATATCGTCACCCATGCCTTGTTCGCGCAGCACCTCCGCCATGCTTTGCGAAGGCGCGACAAGGGCATCCGCGCGGTTGTAGAACCGCCGAAGAATGGCGACCGCCAAAGGCTCCAGGAAAGCCATTTTGTAATAGCGCGGATAGGTCTCAAACCGCGTGTGCACGCTGGAAAGGACCGGCAGTCCGCGATCCCTTGCCCAGCGTACCGCCGCATGGCCGGTGGGATCGGGGGAGGAGACGTGGATAATGTTGGGCGCAAATTTCGCCAGATCGGCTTTCACATCGGCGTTGAAACCCAATGGCACGCGGTATTCGCCGCGCCCCGGAATGGGCACATTGGGCACGCCGACCAGATCACCAGCGGGCGCAAAAGCCGGCGTATCGACCTTGGGCGAATATACCCGAACCTGCGCGCCCTGACGCAGCAAATATTCGGTCAGACGATTGAGCGCCTGATTCGCGCCATCGCGCACGTAGTTATAGTTGCCGCTGAACAGCGCAACGCGAAGGTCGGTCACATCCATTGCGCCATCCCTTAGGCGAGTGGCGCGCGGAAGGCGAGAGGGTGCAGGCGGCAGAAGTTCGCGAAGTTTGCCTGCATCGCGTCCGAGGGGCGGGCGGCCCGGCGGTGGCTGCGGAAGAGGGGTAGGGGAACGAACATTGGAAAGAGCCTGCCCCCTCCAAACGCGTCAGCATCAAAAGAGGTGTTGCGGAGTTTTGGGCGAAGGTAGGTGCGGGATTGCGCTGTAGGAAACTTCTGTCTTGCCGAAGACCCCAAGCGCGATAGAACGGCGGGCAACGCAGGGGAATAACACGCATGGACATCGCCGGGTATCTAGCAGAGATCAAGCAAATCTACGCCAGCGGCGCGGCCACCGAGCATAGCTACCGCGCGCCCTTGCAACGCCTGTTCGAGAGTATCGACGAAAGCGCCAATGTCATCAACGAACCCAAACGCAGCGAAGGCGGCATGCCCGATTTCCTGTTTCACCGGGTCGGCGTGGCATTCGGCTGGGCAGAGGCGAAAGACCTGCCCAAGGATGTGATCAAGCTGAAAGGCTATAGCGTCGAACAGCGCAAGCGTTACGAAGCAGCCTATCCCAATCTGCTCTATACCAATGGCGTCGATTTCGAATTCATCCGCAACAAGGAAGTCGTCCACCACACCTCCATCGCGGATTTCATGGGCGGGCTGGGCGGTTTGCAAGCGCTGCCGGACAAGTTTGACGAGCTGGAACGCCAGCTAAAACTGTTTGCCGAACAAAAGCCGATCAGCATCAAAAGCGCGCAGAAGCTGGCGGAAATGATGGCGGGCAAGGCCGCGATCATGAAGGACGAAGTCGGCATCGCGCTGGCCGAAGACCCCGAATTCCGGAAGGGGCTGGGCCGCCAGTTCACCACTTTCAAGGAACACCTGCTCCCCAATCTGACGCCGAACGAATTTGCGGATATCTATGCCGAGACCATCACTTATGGCATGTTCGCGGCGCGCCTGCATGACGATACGCTGGAAACATTCAGCCGTCAGGAAGCGCTGGAAAAGCTGCCCAAGTCCAATCCGTTTCTGCGCGGGCTGTTCCAATATATTGCCGGTTACGACATTCCTGACCGTCTGAAATATGTGGTGGACGATCTGGCAGAGGTGCTGCGCGCCAGCGATCCGCATTCGCTGTTTGCGGAATTCGGCAAGTTTACCGCCCGCAACGATCCCTTCATCCACTTCTATGAAACCTTTCTGGCGGCCTATAATCCGAAAAAGCGGAAAAGCCGGGGGGTCTGGTATACGCCGGAGCCGGTGGTGGATTTCATCGTGCGCGCGGTGGACGATGTGCTGAAGACTGAATTCGGAATTGCAGACGGGCTGGCCGACACCGGCAAGGTGACGGTTGACTGGGACACTGGCGAAACGAAAAACGGCAAGGCTGTTACGATCAAGAAGGATGTGCACCGCGTGCAAATCCTCGATCCGGCCACCGGGACCGGCACATTCTTGGCGAAAACGGTGCAGACAATTGCGGATAGGGTGCAGAGGCGCTCTCCGGGCAAATGGTCCAGCTATGTCGAGGAAGACCTCCTGCCGCGCCTGCACGGGTTTGAACTGCTGATGGCCAGTTACGCCATGTGCCATATGAAGCTGGACATGCAGCTGACCGAAAGCGGTTATGTGCCAGGATCAGGCAAGAAGCCCGCCGATTGGCCAGCTGACAAGCAATGGCCTCCGCGCCTGTCGGTCTGGCTGACAAATGCGCTGGAACCTCCCGAGCGCGAGGTGAAAGATTTGTTCTTCCAGCAACTCGCCGACGAAGCGCGCGGCGCAAGCGAGGTAAAGCGACAGTCGCCGATTATGTGCGTGATTGGGAACCCGCCGTATTCGGGCGAAAGCGCGAACAAGGGCGACTACATTATGAATTTGATGGAAGCCTACAAGAAGGAGCCGGGCGGGAAGGAAAAGCTGAAAGAACGCAATCCCAAATGGATCAATGACGATTACGTCAAGTTCATCCGCATGAGCGAGGATTTGATCGCCAAGAACCCGTCAGGCGGCGTGCTCGGCTTTATCACCAATCACGGCTATCTCGACAACCCGACCTTTCGCGGGATGCGCTGGCACCTGATGAAGACGTTCGACAAGATTTGGGTGCTGGATTTGCACGGTAACTCCAAAAAGATGGAAGTTAGCCCGGACGGTTTGCCGGATAAGAATGTGTTTGATATCCAGCAGGGTGTGGCGCTTGTTGTCGCGCTTCGGAAGGGTGCGGATAGTGATAAGCTGGCCGAGGTTTGGCACGGTGACTTGTGGGGAAGCCGGAATGACAAGAGCGAAACCTTAGGTAGATCGTCGCGTCAAGACGTCTCGACAAACGCTCTCAATCCAACAGGAAAATACTTGATGTATTATCCGATCAACGAGCAACTTTTGGTGGACTATGACCGAGGTTTCTCGCTGAATAAATTATTTGTGAACAATCAGATAGGCTTTCAATCTCACCGTGATGATTTTGCGGTAGCTTTTGACCAAACTGAGATAAATCATCGCCTATCTCGCTTGACTGATCCGCGCGCTACCGATGAGTCCATTGCAGTCGAGTTTGGCCTAAAAGACAATCGTGATTGGAAGTTAAATTCTGCTCGTTCCCGCTTGAAAGCGCATGAAGCGGAACTCCAAAAACGGGTCACAACTTGCGATTACCGCCCTTTTGACCGGCGCTTTTGTCATCTTGACGAGACCATGATGGATTACCCAAGATGGGAACTCCTCCGTAGCTGCAAAAGCGGTAGCAACTTCGCACTGAACTTCACACGCCAGACTAAATCCGCCGAATGGCGAAATGCAGTCGCGAGTGAGTTTCCTACTCCTGCGGTCTTCGTCGAGATAAAGGATGGCTCAAACTTTGCGCCCCTTTGGTATTTCGAAGACGCTGAAAATTCTTGGCGGCTCAACCTAGACCAAAAACTCTACGCCAAAATCTGCAAAGCCGCCGGGATCGACCCCGCCGATACCGATATGGCGCGGCACCCTACACCCGTTCGTCCTGAGCCTGTCGAAGGACAGGAGCGCCAACGCCCTTCGACAAGCTCAGGACGAACGGAAGAGGCTACCTTCCGCGCCGCCACCGGCGATGCGCGCCCTTCAGAGGTCAAGGTGTTCGATTATATCTACGGCGTGCTGCACTCGCCCGATTACCGCGAAACCTTTGCCGAATTTCTCAAGATCGACTTCCCGCGCATTCCCTATCCCGCCAGTGCGCAGGTGTTCAAACACGTCAGCGAAAAGGGGGAAGCGCTGCGGCGGCTGCATCTGATGGAAGCCCCCGCCATTGGCGAGGCGATCTATCCGTTTGTCACAGAGGAAGGGGCGGAGCCGGAGGAGGCGAATGACGAGGTTGCGGCGGCGCATCCCAAGTGGAAGACCACCCCTTCGACAGAGAGCCCTTCGACAGGCTCAGGGAGAACGGGGAGGGTTTATATAAACCCGCACCAGTATTTTGACGGCGTGCCGCTGGCCGCGTGGGATTTCTACATCGGCGGATACCAGCCCGCGCAAAAATGGCTGAAGGATCGCAAGGGCCGCGCGCTGTCTTATGATGACACCGTGCATTATATGAACATTGTGCAAATTCTGCTCGAAACGGGTCGGATCATGGGTAAGATCAATTTGCCGCTGGATATTGGCGAGGCTGGCTGACCTTCGCAGCCTCGCATTCCCCCAAAAAATAAATCTCCCGCCCAAGGTAACCACCCGCACGCCGCTGGCGAATGGGTTGGTATCACTTACCCTAGGAGATAATTTGTGAAGCCTTTTAAAGCCCTCGTTCTTGCCATTGCTGCGCTGTTTGCGGCCATTCCTGTTGCGGCCTCTGCGCAGGCGCAATTTGTGAACTATTCCGAAAGCGCATTTGCCGCTGCCCAGCGGGAAGGGCGCACAATCATCGTTGATGTGCATGCCGACTGGTGCCCGACGTGCCGTGCCCAGGCCCCTATCCTGAGCGAGCTTCGCAATGATCCGCGTCTTGCCGATGCGCTGTTTGTGCGGGTTGATTTCGACAGTGAGCGGGCTTTCCTGCGGGCGCACCGCATCCCGCGCCAGTCCACCATTCTGGTGTTCAAGGGCCGTTCTGAAGAAGGCCGCTCTATTGCAGAGACCAACCGCAATCGCCTGCGCAGCTTTGTGCTTAGCAACATCTGATCACAGCGTTTAATCACAGCCGAAACTGAAAGCTCAGCATTATGTTAGCGAGCCTTGCCTTGGCCTTCGTTGCCGGATTGGTGACGATCCTCAACCCCTGCGTTTTGCCGCTGGTGCCGATCATTATCGCCACCGCTATGGGCAAGAGCAAATGGGGGCCTGTGGCACTGGCCGCTGGCCTGGTGCTGAGCTTTTCGATCTTTGGCCTGCTGATCCTCGCCTTCGGGTTCAGCATCGGCATTGATGAGCGAGTGGTGCGCCTTGTGGCGGGCGGCTTGCTGATCGTGGCGGGCATCGTGCTGCTGGTTCCGCGGGCGCAAATGGCGCTGAGCGGGGCGGCTGCGCCTTTGACCGGTGCAGGGCAGCGGATGCTGGGCCGGACCAGCGGCGACGGCGCAGTGGGTCAGTTTCTGGTCGGCCTGCTGCTCGGCATGGTCTGGGCGCCCTGTGTCGGGCCAACGCTGGGCATTGCCATCGCGGCGGCCAGTCAGGGCGAAAACCTGCTGAGCGCCTTTGGCATATTCCTGATTTTCGGACTGGGCGTGGCGACTTCTATCTTGGTCTTCGCCTATGGCTCTCGCAAGGCCTTGGGAGAGCGCAGCAAGACGATGCAGGGCCTCGCCAAATATGCAAAGCCCATTCTTGGCGGCGCCGTGCTGCTGGCCGGAGTGTTGGTTGTGACAGGTTTTGACAAGATGATTGAGATTTTTGTGCTAGACGCGATGCCGCAATCACTGGTAGAGTTTACCACACGTTTTTAATGGTTTGCCTCCACAGGCAACGTAACAATCCTTCGGGTCGCCCCTGGGATTGGGCCCGGTCACTGCCCCCCAGTGGCCGGGCTTTTTATTCTCAGCTGTCTGCCTTGCGTCGCTGACGCTTGCGCTCATGCGGGTCGAGGTGGACCTTGCGCAGGCGGATGCTCTTGGGCGTTACCTCCACAATCTCATCGTCACCGATATAGGCAATCGCCTGTTCCAGCGTCATCTTGCGCGGCGGGGTCAGGCGGATGCCTTCGTCCTTGCCGCTGGCGCGGAAGTTGGTGAGCTGCTTGCTCTTCAGCGGGTTCACTTCGAGATCGTCCGGCTTGGCGTTTTCACCAAGGATCATGCCTTCGTACAGCTTTTCGCCAGGGCCGATGAACAGCACGCCGCGCTCTTCCAGCATGTTGAGCGCGTAGGCCTGCGCCTCACCCATTTCCATGCTGATCAGCACGCCGTTCTGGCGGCCAGCGATCTTGCCCTTGTAAGGGCCATAGCTGTCGAACAGGCGGTTCATAATGCCCGTGCCGCGCGTGTCGGACAGGAATTCACCGTGATAACCGATCAGGCCGCGGCTGGGCGCGATGAAGGTCAGGCGCGTTTTGCCGCCGCCACTAGGGCGCATGTCGGTCATTTCCGCTTTGCGGGTGGCCATCTTTTCAACAACGGTGCCGGAATATTCGTCATCCACATCGACGACGACGGTTTCATACGGCTCCATCCGTTGGCCGTCTTCTTCCTTATACAGCACGCGCGGGCGGCTGATGGAAAGCTCGAAGCCTTCGCGGCGCAGGGTTTCGATCACCACACCAAGCTGCAATTCGCCGCGGCCTGCCACTTCGAATGCATCCTTGCCCTCGGCTTCGGTAATGCGGATGGCCACATTGCCTTCGGCTTCGCGCTCAAGACGTTCACGGATGACGCGGCTTTGTACCTTGTCGCCTTCGCGGCCTGCATAGGGGCTATCGTTGACAGCAAAGGTCATCGAAAGCGTGGGCGGATCGATTGGCTGTGCGTGGATCGGCACGCTGACATGCGGAGCACACAGCGTGTTGGAAACGGTGGCTTCGGTCAGTCCGGCAATGGCGACGATATCGCCAGCCTTGGCGTGGAGAACAGGTTCGCGCTCCAGACCATTATAGGCGAACACCTTTGTCGCGCGGCCCGCTTCGACCAGATTGCCGTTCACATCCAATGCCTTGATCGGCATGCCGGTTTCAAGGCGGCCGCTTTCGATGCGGCCGGTAAGGATACGGCCAAGGAAAGCGTCGCGGTCCAGCAGTGTCGCCAGCATGGCAAATTCGCCATCGGGATCGAGATCAGGTGCTGGCACATGGCTGACGATCAGTTCAAACAGCGAAATCAGATCGCCTTCACGTGCTTCGGGGTCTTCGCTGGCATAGCCTGCGCGGCCCGACGCGTAGAGAACGGGGAAGTCGAGCTGTTCGTCATTCGCTTCAAGATTGACGAACAGATCAAACACCTCGTCCAGCACTTCGGTGGCGCGCGCATCATGACGGTCAATCTTGTTGACGACCACGATGGGCTTCAGGCCGAGGCCCAGCGCCTTGCCGGTCACAAACTTGGTTTGCGGCATCGGGCCTTCAGCGGCATCGACCAGCAGGATAACGCCGTCCACCATGCTCAGGATGCGTTCCACCTCTGCGCCGAAATCGGCGTGGCCTGGCGTATCGACGATGTTGATGTGGTAATTGTGCGTGCCGCCCGGAGGCGCCCATTCGACACTGGTCGGCTTGGCAAGAATGGTAATCCCGCGTTCCTGCTCCAGTTCGTTGGAATCCATTGCACGTTCTTCAACGCGTTCATTTTCGCGGAAAGTGCCGGATTGACGGAAGAGCTGATCGACAAGAGTGGTCTTGCCATGGTCAACGTGGGCGATAATCGCCACGTTACGAAGGGGCGCGGACATGCTGGTGTATTCCTGGATTGGGGGCACAGCCGAAACTGCGCCTAAATAATGCAGGGCGGCTATGCTGCACCTGCGAATACGCGCGCCTCTAGCTGGTAACGGCGCTGGCTGCAAGGCGCATGGGCAAAGTCTGGCAGAGCGATCCCGCCCGCAATCAGCTTTACGTATACGTCAGGTTTCTACCTGTTGCGATATTGTTACAGTCGATATCGCATTGCTTCCGTGCCGCAAATACGCCAATTGTCTGCCAGTGTCTGGGCGACTATTAAGAAGTACGCCTGATGGTAGGTCGCCAAGGGTCGTGTGCAGATCACCGAAAACGGTGGCACCACCGGTCCCGAGGGAGAGATGGAGAATTTAATGAAAAACGTTCATGCCGGCACAGCCGGTCTTTCGCGGCTGTTTTTGTGCGGCGTCGCTGCCGCTGCTTTGACTGTTCCCGGGGTCGCCTTGGCGCAAGATGCCCCAGAGGATGATCAGGAAGAGGACATTGCTCAGGGCAACACGATCCTTGTGACCGCGACCAAGCGTGAAACAACTCTGCAGGAAATTCCGGTCGCCGTATCCGTGACCAGCGCTGAAACGCTGGAGCGTGACCAGATCCGCGACATTCGCGATCTGTCATCGGTTGTTCCATCGCTGCAAGTTGGCCAGCGCCAGTCCAGCGCCAACACCGGCTTCTTCATTCGCGGTTTCGGTAATGGCGCAAACAACGCCGGTATCGAACCATCGGTCGGCGTGTTTATCGACGGTGTTTATCGCAGCCGCACGGCTTCCTCGATCAGTGATTTGCCAAACGTGCAGCGCATCGAAGTGCTGCGCGGGCCGCAGTCCACCCTGTTCGGCAAAAACGCATCTGCCGGTGTTATCTCGGTTGTCACTGAAGAACCGCAATTTGATCTCGGCGGTTTTGCTGAACTTTCCTACGGCAATTATGACGCACTTGTGGCGCGGGCCTATGTCACTGGCCCACTGTCCGACAATGTTGCTGTCAGCATTGGCGGCGGCATCAACTCCCGCGAAGGCTTCTTTGAAGACCTTGGCACGGGCAGCTTCGCCAACAACCGCGATCGCTGGTTCGTCCGTGGTCAGGCCCTGATCGACAATGGCACCAACCTCAGCCTGCGCATCATTGCCGACTATGACAGCATCGATGAAATCTGCTGCGGCGTTATCAACGCGCAAAGCGGTCCCGCCTCTGCCGCCATTCAGGCCATTGGCGGTCAGTTTAGCGATCCCAACAACCCGTTCGCGGATGTGATCACCAACAATTTTGATTCGGTGAATGATATCGTCAATCACGGTATCTCGGCGCAGCTCGATTATGACGTTGGTGATTTCACCTTCACGTCGATCACCGCATCGCGCACGACTGAATCGGTAACGGAGCAGGACTCGGACTTCACCACTGCCGATCTGATTTTCCCGAACTCGCAAGATTTGGAAATCAGCACGTTCACGCAGGAATTCCGCGTTGCAGGAACGATTGGTGACCGGGTCGATCTGCTGCTGGGCGCGTTCTACATCAATGAAGATGTCGAGCAGTCCAACCAGCTTCTGTATGGTGCGGACTTCCGCAACTATGCGAACCTTCTGACGGTTGGCGGCAGCGGCGGAGCGTTTTCGCTGTTCCAGGATCCGAACAACCCCGGCGCTACGCCGCTTGATCTGGTATTCAGTGCGGCATTCGGCCAGAATTTCGTCGATCAGTTCTATCTTCAGGGTCAGGGCTTCACCGAAGCCTACACGCTGGATTCCGAAGCCTTCTCAATCTTTGGCCAAGTCGATTTTGAGATCATTGACGGTCTGGTGTTGACACTGGGCGGCAACTACACCGATGACAGCAAGACCTTCACGCAGAATGCCGTGTCGACCGACTTGTTCTCTTCGATTGACTTTGATGCGCCGCAGCTTGCGCCATTCCGTGGCCAGGTGCTGACACAGGGCGCCATCGCGACAACCGTTGGCCAACAGCTTGGCCTTGGCCGTCTCGCGACTGCCGCTGAAGTGACGGCCTTTGCGACCGGGACCAGTCCTGCTGGTGCAGCCGGTGCTGCGGCCTTCCCGACGATTGTTGCGGGCGCACAGGCTTTTGCCACTGCCAATGTCAACAATCCTCAAGCGAACCCGCTGAACCCGCTGCGTGCGCTGCAATTCCTGCCGCCATTCATTAACGTCCCGAACTCGGTTGAGGATGGCGAAGTGAATGACGACAACTTCAGCTACACTGCACGTCTGGCCTACGACGTCTCACCCGATGTGAATGTCTATGTCAGCTATGCAACAGGCTTCAAGGCAAGCTCGGTCAATCTGTCGCGAGATGCTCGCCCGACTTTGGCTGACAGGGCGGCGATCATTAATGCTGGGCTCGAACAGCCGAACCAGACTTACGGCTCGCGCTTTGCTGGTCCGGAAGAATCAACGGTGTATGAAGCCGGTATCAAAACCGATTTCGATTTCGCAGCGTTGAACCTGACAGTGTTCCAGCAGGAGATTGAGGGCTTCCAGTCCAACATCTTCACCGGCTCCGGCTTCGTGCTGGCAAACGCCGGTAGCCAGTCGACCTTCGGTGTTGAATATGAAGGTCTGTTCTACCCAGTAGACGGCCTGACCATCAACACGGCTGTGACTTACCTTGATCCGGTGTTCGACGAATTCTTGCAGTCGGCACAGGGCGATATCTCTGGCACCACGCCATCGGGTATTCCTGAGTTCACAGTGATTGTCGGTGCGCAGTATGAAGCTGATATTGGCGGCGGTACCCTTATCCCGCGCGTCAACTATCTGTGGTCTTCCGAGTATCAGCTGGTTGAAGGCCTGCCAGCATTTGCAGTCAAGAACCCTGACGGCACAATTGCCGACGGTGCGCCTTCGATTGCAGCGGGTCTGCCATTCACCGGTCGTCAGAACAATCTGACTGCATCGCTCACTTACGAGTGTGATTGCGGGCTGAGTGTTTCTGTCTGGGGCCGCAACATTCTGGATGACCGTTACCTTGGCACCGTGTTCGATAGCCCGGCACAGCCGCTGAGCGTTTCGGGTTACCCGAATGACCCGGCAACCTACGGCATCACCGGCCGCTTCCGCTGGTAAGCGCCGCCGCATTTCTGCGGCACTAAAGACGATATTTGGGAAAGGGGGCTTTCGGGCCCCCTTTTTCTTGGCTCATTGTTTCCGGCCCCCAATAGTTCCCAGCATGACCGGGGTTGCACATGACGCATTTGTGTGGTGCTTTGAAACCTACAAACAAGAAGGGGACTTGATTAATGGATTATGCAGGCTTCTGGATTCGCTTCGGTGCCTATCTGATTGACGCAATTCTGCTCGGCATCATCGGAGCGATTATCGGCGGAATTTTTGGTGCTGGTTTGGGCGCAGCTGCATCGGCCAGCGCTGATCCGGGCGATTTCATGGGCGGGGGCAGTATTTTGCTCAACCTCGTAAGCCTGATCATCGGTATCGGGTATTTTGCTGGCATGGAAAGCTCTTCCTGGCAGGCAACGCTTGGTAAAAAGGCGCTTGGTCTGGTCGTCACCAATTCGGAAGGTGGCCGGATCAGCCTGTTGAACGGCGTTGGCCGCTATTTCGCCAAGATCCTGTCGGCGCTTATTCTGTTGATCGGTTTCATCATGGTGGCTTTCACTGACAAGAAGCAGGGCCTGCATGATATGCTGGCAGGCACGCTGGTTCTTAAAGGTCAGCCCGGCGATCACGGTACGGCAGGCGTCTTCGATTGATGCTCGACTGATCAATGAGATCTGAAAACGGGGGAAGGGGGCAGGTCGCCCCCTTTTCTTTGCCTTGAGGAGCTGCACACCAATGGAATGGATGATCCTGCCTTTTAAACGCTATGCCGATTTCAAAGGGCGTTCGCGGCGCAAAGAATATTGGATGTTCATACTATTCTATTGGATCGTCACCATTGCCCTTGGCGCCATCTTGCTGGCGGGTATCGAGTGGGAGACTTTGGGCAGTCCAGAGAAAATGGGCGAATCAGACATCGGCCCACTTGGCATTCTCGGCATCATTCTCATGGTCATCTGGTACATCGCCACATTCATCCCTGCGCTCGCAGTAACCGTGCGGCGGCTGCATGATCGCGGCCTATCCGGCTGGTGGTACGCAGGCCTTCTGATTGCCGGCTTCGTCCCACTTATAAACATGCTGATCTTGCCCGGATATCTGGCCCTGCTGGTGTTCCTTTGCCTAGATGGTGAGCCCACACCCAACAAATGGGGGCCCAGCCCCAAGGACCTGGGGCAAGCGAGTGTTTTCCGCTAAATCGGCGTAGTTAGAGCGACCGCAGTGTTTGCGCAGGTCTTGCCCGCAGCAATGGCAGTGAAGCACCCAGCGCGAATGCCAACACCAGCACCAGCCCGCCGCCAAGAACGCTCAAAATCTCCACCCAGTCGGGCAGCCAGTCAAATTCGAACAATTGCGTGACGATCAGCCACGCAACGCCCGAACCCAGAGCCAAGGCGACACCTGCCAACAGTCCGGCAAGCAGTCCGAACTCAGCAAATTGCAGCGCCAGCAATTGTCCGCGGCTCGCGCCAAGAACGCGCAGGATCACCGTGTCGTAAATCCGCGCTGCCCGCGCTGCCGCAATCGCGCCAAGCAGCACGGCAATGCCTGCCAGAACAGCCACAGATGCGGCGGCAAGAATGGCCAGTGATACCTGATCAAGGATGGCTCGCGCTTCGGTCAGGATCGGGCCAACTTCCACGACGCTGGACGATGGGAAGGCGCGCACCATATCGCGCAGCAGCCCTTCGGTATCGGTCCCGTCCGGAAAGTCGATAGTGGCGGCAAGATTGTGCGGCGTATCTTCCAGCGTGTTGGGTGAGAACACCCAGACATTGTTGAAGCCAAGGCTTTCCCAATCGACCCGCCGGAAATTGGCAATTCGCGCGCTGCGTTCCACGCCAAGGATCGACACGGTAATCATGTCGCCAATCGCCATATCCGCCGCTGTCGCCAGATCAATATCGACGGAGACCAGCGGCTCGCCGGAATAGTCCGGCCCCCACCATTCGCCTTCGGTAACGACATTGCCATCGGGAAGTTCAGCCGAATAGGTAAGACCGCGTTCGCCGCTCAGCCCCCAAGCGCCCTCGGGCAGCTCTTCCAGCTCAGCTACGATGATCTGCGCATCTGCAGGGCCGTAGGACACGATAGAGCCGCGCATGGTGGGCACAGCGTCAACAGCGGCATCGGGCGAAACCTGTTCCACGGTGGCGTAGAATTCTTCCAGCCCATCCTTCGGAATATCGAGTACGAAATAGTCCGGCGCGCGTTCGGGTACGGACTGCCGGATATTGCCATCAAGGCTGGACTGGATGGCGGCCAGCAAGACGAAAGCGGAAAGGCCGAAGCCCAGCGCAGTCACCAGCGAACCGGTCGCAGCGCCTGGACGGTGAAGATTGGCAACGGCGGCGCGGACAATGGGGTTGCCGGGGCGCGGCGCACGGGCGGCACCGC
>ENA-ORXU01000738-ORXU01000738.1-marine-metagenome-genome-assembly--contig:-NODE-738-length-34145-cov-4.172596_pt1 | contig 34145 bp, 20 predicted proteins | sample MGYA00237869_ERZ511484 | MGnify/ENA metagenome assembly ERZ511484 | reverse complement strand
ACGCTTATTGTTAAGGCTATTTCCGGACATGGTGCTGAAGCACGTGTATATCTATGTTTAATTACACCGTTTGGTCCCGTTAGATTTGGAATCGAACGTGAATATATCTATGGATCTCTTTTAGATGGTTATTACATCAATAATTCCGGTGGCACATATTTGGTGCACTTGCAGTCTGAACCTGACTACATCAATACCTTGAATTTGAACTTTGACACGCTCGTTGTCGGTCAGGAAATTTGTCGAGAGATAGTACCAACTGAAACCGTTGATTCAACGGGTATTTCGGTGGGAGATGGATTGGATGCATATGGATTTGACAGCACTGGCACTCACTATCTGACTGATACTACATTTGATCAAAATGGCTTTGATAGTGCTGGTGTCCATCACATTACAGGGACGCCATATAATAGCTGTGGTTGTAGTCGTGAAGGACTCACCGAAAATGATGATGAATGCGAGCCGGCAGACTGTCAGCGAGCAGGTAAAAATCGAGTACTTGTGGATTCTCTTCGTAATTCATTTAGTGATTCAATTACATTTTTAGTTAATCTTTTACATCAACAAATATTGGACAGTTTATCGACATTAGATTGCGAATCAGTCCGCACTGAAATTGATGACATCATAGATATCGCATCAATCGATCGAGAAAAAGTTTTGGGCGAAAATGATTTGTTCTTCAAGCGCGGCATGTCTCAAAATTTTGAAACGCGTCCTCAAAAGTTGATAGCCACACCTGATAGAAATCCTATTTTAAAAACACTTGAGAAAAAGCATGTTGAATTATTTGAATGCGATCAAAAAGAATTAGCGTTAGCAGAAATTGATACGATTTTCAGCAATCTCGCTGATTCAGCCGAATTGGCATATGTGAGAGATGAATTATTAAATGAAATTTCGAATTGGTCTGAATATCAATACGATAAATATACATCCGATTATGTCGCTTTTAGACTTTGGATTATAGAACGCATTGGGAGTATACTTGACATCGATGTGTCAGATGTAGCAGGTCATGACGGTCATCTCGACTCGGAACAGGATCAATTACTCTGGCCAACCAAAAGATCAATTAATGGGATTCGATCGATTCACCAACCACCTTCAGTTTTCAGATATTCAGCGCAATCACTGCCTGTGATTACAGGATTGTATTCAGCATTGATTGATTCAATGGCACGAAATCACAAAGAAAAAGTAAGTCGTGTACACGTACAAAATAAATGGTCAAAGTATGCGCAAAAACACATGGCGATCTATCGCGCACCGACAGTGAATACAATCAATGTATCTGACGGTATGCCGATTATTATCGAAAAAATGATTGGCAATAAAAGTCATAAGATTATTATTGATAATATATTTCTCTACGCTGATTCATTAATATTTGATGCCTACTTCATCATGTACGATAGTCGGTCAAATCGAAACGTAGCCTTCAGAGCACAAAAAGTATCTCTAGATAATTCTGGGAATTTATTTAATGCACGCATGTCATTAATGAATGCAATAGAGATAAATCTATTTAATTCCGTGCGACTCACATTAAATCCGACAGCCAATACCTATGTTGATTGGGACGTAAATGGATTTGATAAAATGAGCATCGACGCAAATGTGCAAGTCTGTCGCGATGTTTTGGTGCCATTAAATCCAGATTTAACGCCCAAGCCAGAATCTGAATTAATGTCCTTTAATATACAAGTTTCAAATATTTCTGAGTGGCTAGAATTTGATTTAACAGTTAATGGATTATCGCCTTTCGCCATTGCCGGGACTGAGCATGACGTCGCTTTTACTTTAAATGACCTTATTTTAGACTTTAGCACAACGTCGACTCCAAGTTTTAAACCTTTAACAGGCTATGAGTCGCCACTTTACACGAGTACTGGAAACATGGATGCGCAATGGAAAGGAATTTATATAGACGAAATTTCGGCAACCATTTTAAGAAACCTGTCGGTATCGAATGACCCACTTATCATATCGGGTCAATCAATTTTAATAGATGGACAAGGATTTACTGGGAGAATCGCAGCGCAAAACATTCTTAGTATCAATGAAGGCTCTGCATCTGGTTGGCCTTTTTCTGTTGAGGATATTCACTTAGCCTTCATGAAGAACAATTTGCATGGTGGTGGATTAGGTGGGCAACTTGAATTACCTATAGCGGATGAAAGATTCGATTACACGGGTCAAATAGACAAAGACTTCAATTTCGAATTAGCTATCACTTTACAAGATACAATTTCGATGGATGTTTGGTTAGCAACGGCGCATATTTATGATAATTCTTGCATAAGCTTCAAATACGAAAATGAAGAATTAATACTTGAAGCTAACTTGCATGGTGATATAGAAATTGCTGCCGATGGAGCAAGCATTGGTAGTTTGAATTTAACCTTTCCAGATTTGGAGTTTAAAAATTTGTTATTAACCACTCAAACTCCACATATGAGAGTGGGTAGTTGGGGAATGAAAGAGGGCACAAATTTTTCTGCTTCAATTGGCGGATTTTCTGTCATGCTGAATGGTATTAAAGGAGTGCAATATGATTCTTTAGGATTTAAAGGAATTGAAGTTGATATCACGGTTGCATTGGCTACAGAAAAAATTGACATAGGGGCGAGAGGTAATTTTGCTGTGCTAGGTTCAATCGATTTGACCGGCGATAAACATAAATGGAATTATGAACAACTTGTTTTAAACGAACTGACAATAAACGGAGGTTTTCAAGGAGTAGTTAATGTAAATGGAAGTTTGTCTTGGTACGGACACTTGGGAGTTCCTGATCCAGTTTATGGAAAAGGCATGCGGGGTAGTGTATCTGTGACGTTTGAGTCGCTAAATATTGGGGTGACAGCCGTGGCGCAATTTGGTGAGGTCGATGGATATAAATATTTCTACGTGGATGCATATGCAGATGTAAGCGCTCTTAATATTAGCGTCGGGATATTAAAGCTCACCGGTTTCGGTGGAGGAGTAGCATATCATATGACCATGGATCAATCGCAGGCCCTCACCCTCGGTGCGCTAAGCCCATTCACCGGTTTAGAAGGACCAGGAGTAACTATATCAGGGGCGACATTAATTCCAGACGCCGGCACTGGTTTGGCATTAAACGCCAACATTGGTTTTGCCCTCGCGAATGAAGAAATATTTAATGGATTAGGTGGATTTAGAATTGAATTTGACACCGGACAATTCTCAGTTCAAAAAATAGCGATAACCGGTGTTGGTCAATTTTTACAGGGTGTTGACTTAAGCATGGAAGGAGAATTCGAAGATAATGCCAATGCGCCTCCGAATAATTCAGCTCCAATTGCTGCATTTGCGAGCATAGTCTTTGATTTTGAAAATAAATCACTACATGGAGAAATTCAAGTTTTCATGAATACCCCAATAATTTATGGTGCAGGTCAAAATGGAAAATTAGTAGATGCAGAATTTCATTTCGATAGAACCAAGTGGTATATATACATTGGTAGGCCGGAAGAAGGATATCGATGTGGTCTTAAAATAGGGCTGGGAGGCCTCTCTGTAAGTGTGGAAGCTTATTTTGACGTGGGTACTGATGTACCATCAATGCCACCACTTCCAGCTAAAGTCCGTGAATTAGCTTATCTCGTGAATACAAATTCTTCACTCAGACAATCCGGCGCAGGAATGGTTTTCGGGGCATCGCTGGGAGTTAAAATTGCATTAGGTATTGGAAATATCGTTGAAGGAAAAGTCGAGGCAGGCCTTGGTTTCGATGTCATGATTAAAAAGTATGAAGGATTAGTGTGCCAACAAACCGGCGAAGAAGTCGGGTTTAATGGCTGGTATGCCGGCGGACAAATATACGGCTATCTGGAGGGAAGCTTAAAAATTTTTGGAGCTCGAATTTTTGAAGCGGGGGTCGCGGCAGTGCTTCAGGCGCGTATGCCAAATCCATTTTGGGCGCAGGCTACACTCGGTGTTAAAATAAGAATACTAGGAATTGAGAAACGAAAGTCAATAAAACTTGAATTAGGAGATGATTGCATACTAGTAAGTGGTGCTAATGGTCCAGACCCAGGTATTGGTATGGACATTATTACATTTATTTCGCCTAATGATGGGAGTCAATTAGTTGAACTATACAAAGAGCCCGAAGTTGAATTTGCCATCGGCTTAAGTGATACAATATCGATTCCACGCGTTTCTGATCCTTCAACGTTTGATAAGTTCTGGGTGGTTATCGACTCTATTACATTAAAAGATTATAGAGGATTGGACATTGATGTTGAATATGAATTTAGTGCAGACAGTAGTAGCTTAAAAATTCTTCCTTATGATTTTTTAAATCATGCAGACTCAATAGCTCTTAATGTTGGTTTATCGATATATAGAAATGGTGAATTTATTGCGAATGAAATAAAATCATCAATATTCACAACTGATGAAAAAAGACTTGACATTGTTCCTGTCAATAATGTAAAGCATGCGTATCCAATACCAGGTATGGCAAATTTTTATAGAAGCCAAAATCAGGAATTAAAAGGTTTTATAAATTTAAAGAAGGGCATGGCGCAGTTATTCAACGGGTTTGATGATGAAAAAGAACGTCAGCTTATTCGAATAACAAGGGAAAGCGATAATGCCTCTGTGGATATGCCTTTGGAATATGACGCACTGGATAAAATGATCGTCTTTGATCTCGACACCAGTTTTATAAAAAAGCAAGAAACATATCGCATTTTATTGGTTCATCAATTCGCTTCCCGAGAATCGTGGAGTATTTCAGATACCGCTACTGGTGAAATCAAACTAGGTAATTTAGCCATTCGTACACCTGACGTTACCCCAAACAATGAGTCTTTACATTATCTAGATCAGGTCGCGATAGACGAACGTATTTTATATCAAATAGATTTTAGAACAAGCAGTTATGAAACATTTGCAGATAAATTTGACGCCATTGATGATATACCACGCGTTTATGCTCGTCGATCGCGAACAAGTCAAAGCAGAATCGACGATAGAAGGTCCAAAAAGATTTATACCTCAGGCAATGATATTTTTGGAGATATAGAACTCAAGGGGTCTTATTTGCATGATGCTCTGCTCGATATTCAGGCTAGAACGGACCAGCATCACCATGTCAGATCAAAACTAGAGTACATAAAAAGTCTTCGAGCTGTTCTACCGAGTGCTGTTTGCTATTCAGGATTTGAAAATTTTATTGAGGACGCAACATTCTTGTTTCTTGGTCCTGTGATCAAAACACAATCTCAAAATACGGGATATGTCGCGTTCGACCCTCAATTAATGGAGGATAATACACAAGCCAATGAGCCTGAAATGGAACAGTTGGTTACGCTCAATAATGCCGGTATTTTTGATTTGAAAGACCAACTTCAAAAACTGAAAACTTGTATAGACGACCATTGTAGTGTCAATCCTTCTGGTCAGGGTTGTAATATATACAGTTATAATTCTTATGATTTCACTTCATTGCCAATCGATAATTCAGGGAATGGACTTAAAATTAAATATAAAATTGCCGGAGAAACCACTTTTGAGGGACTTCTAAAATTATAGAGATGAAAAGTACACACCATCTGATATGTTTATTGTTTGTCTGTATTTTTAATATACAGGCTGTAGCGCAATTAGATACGACGTCACAAATCAACATTGTGATAAAAACATATACTGACGGCGAACGAATTCTTGTTCGTTGGCTGCCGCAAGATTATGAAACTTGGCGCTTGGGAAATGAATATGGTTATCGAATCGAAAGGGTTATAACTAAATTAAATGATTCAACAGTATCATTGACAGCGCTGGCAGATAGCCGAACAATTTTATTGCCAAATGTAAAACCTTATCGAGAAGAATTATTTGATAAACTTCGTAACGTAGACAGTGTTTTCGGGCATGTGGCCAAAATGGCTATTTATGAGGAAAACCCGCCATTGACTAATCCGAATAATCCAACATTTGCGGATGCACTGACGACGCAGGATAATAATGAAATTCGGCATTTATTCGCACTTTTTGCAGCTGATCAACATTTTGATGTCGCGCGATATATGGCATTGGGATATGAAGATCCGTGTATCGAAGGGGATGAGTATACATACAGTTATATCATTTCAATTGATTTAATCAATCAATCCAGTCAAGCCTTAAAGGCATATTCTAAAAATGTTTCGTTGAAGGATACTACATATTTTCCAGTACCTGATATATACGCTAATTCTGGAGTAGATGCGGGATTTGTGACTTGGTACCCATCTTTATATGAAGAGGTTTACAGCTCTTACGATATTGAAAAGTCAGTAGATGGTGTAAATTTTGTGACGCTGAATGAATTGCCATATGTGATTTTAGAAAACGAAGATGTAGACGATCCAATTGCCAATTATTCAGATAGCCTGGAGCACAATGAAATCGCATTTTACCGTGTACGAGGTCGAACGGCCTTTGGAATTTCTGGTCCTCCATCGGATATTGATACACTCGTTGGGTTACCGCCTCGGCTGTCCATGTTTGTGAGTATTGATTCTAGTGCATTTATTTTGTCCGATACGCAGGCTACGCTTATTTGGGAATCGTTTGACAACGCATTTACAGATTCAATTGTAGGTTTTCGAGTTCATGTATCCGAAAGCTCAAATAGTAATTTCGAATTAGTGGATCCACAGTTCGTTTCCCCACAAAGTAGGTCTTTGGATTTACCTGGGACCAGTCTTCGGCAATATGTCAAATTACAAGCGCGAGATATTAATGGATATGATTATTATTCCATGGCGCATTTAGTTCAACCGAATGATATTGATCCGCCGAAAATGCCAACTGGGTTGCGTGGGAAATATATTACCGAGAATCGAATTGAGTTACATTGGAATCAAAATACAGATCGTGATTTGAAAGGGTATCGAGTATTTGTCTCAAATGGACGGGAACGCAAGTTTGTACAAATCACTAAAAAAGTAATCGATATACCTATATATTATTATGATGTAGAAGACGACATGGAAATCGATAGCGTGTATTTTCGAATATTGGCGGCAGATCAACGCGAAAATTATTCTGAGAGAACACCGATAATTTCTATGCCGAGGCCGGACCGCACACCACCCGACGCTGCCAATTTATATCGTGTAGAGCCTGGGCTGGATGGTATTGAATTAGCTTGGCGATTTAGCGAAGCTCGTGATCGAGTCAATCACGTTTTACAACGACGCATGAAAGGTACGGCTGATTGGATCAGTCTGCTCGATATTCCCAAAGTCGAAGAATATAATTATCTGTTAGATATCACACCGAATGCTGATGCACTGACGAATTTCATTGATACAGCCACATTAAATATCCGCGAATATGAATACCGGATGTTGGCATACGATGATAGTGAGAATATGTCTAGCTCCCAACGTAAAATTGTTGTGCCATATGATGACGGACTTCGCGGCACTGTGCAAAATATTGATGCGCGATTCCAATTCTATAGAGGTGTCATGTTCGATTCTATTGCTTATGACGCCACTGCAGGTGTGGTCGATTCGTTTCTAATAAATGATACACTGACGATGAGCGATTTGAATATATTAGTTGGACACAACGTCATAGATCCAAATCAGCGAGATAGTATTTACATGCTGACGAGTGTCCAACAATTCGAATTTATCGTGCAACGGATGTCCGAATTGTGGCGTGACCATATGAAAGTTCGAATTTTATTGATTTGGGACTATGAAGTCTTACACGCTTTAGAAAAATTTGAAATCCATCGTTCGGTCAATAGTCCTGATATTAAATATTATTTTACTGCCTCCGCTCAGCCGTATCCTTATCATATGTTTATCGATGAAGATGTAAAGTCCGATTATGAATGCACGTATAGTTTATATGCAACGCATGGCGATGGTGGATTTAGTAAGATGAGTACTGAGGTGAGTGTTATTATTCCTGAGTTTTAAAAATGAACATGATGAAAAACCTATACCTATTTAAAAGACGTGCTATTTTATTTATAATGTTTGGTTGTTTGATGCAGCTAGCTACAGCTCAAGACTGTTATCAAGTTTATTCATCTACGTCGGGGATTGATGGTTTGTACGATGAAGCAAAATTGGATTCTGTTGCTTGTGCTTTAGTCAGTGCCGTTGGTGCGGCAGACTTCAAAATCGTTGGCGAAGACCGCTATCCGATTATGTCGTATGTCACTCCAATCGAGGGATTTGAAAAATTGCATACAAGGGCTAAGGCCACATTAGATTCGGCATATACTTCATATTTGTTGATTGCGAAAGATATTTATAAGAGTGAAATATTTTATCGAGTTCATGTTAAGTTTGATGGCCAATCTGTTATGGAGTCTTGGAGTAACACTGATCGCATAATTGTATTGGACGAGTTAAATAGAATTGCCAATGAAGGTGACAATTCATTTCTAGATAATACAGAAGTCGAATTGAAAGTCATGGCTCGCGTGATAAGTTTTATAAATGATGGTATCATTCTAGATTTATTTAATTCTGACGCCTTTGATGAAATTCCTTTATCGGAAAATGACATAATAGAAAAAAATGAGCTTGCCGAAAGTTTGACAATTGCTAATGTGACAGTACACAATTTAGACGGATATCATCTGGAAGGTGAAAACCTGGTAGATTTGTTCACACAGATTCAACAAGATACAATAACACAAGCAAGATCTTATGGTATATATATTACAGATCAGGGCTTGACTTCAGATTCATTGCAATTTCAAAATATTCATGAGCAATATGTATTAGATCAATCCAAATATAAAATTTGGTTGCATTTTGGTTTCGTAGTTCCGAACATGGCTTCATTGACCTCTGGAAGCAGAAATCAAAATCAAAGTGGCGACCGAATTTTACATATTAAAACGGACAACAATTTAACGACGAAGGAAGCGGAGAAAGACCTAAATGATTTGTTCTATGCAACTTATAAAAACTGGACAAATGTGGATCCCCAATCTGTATCGCCTTTCATTCAAAATTGTTTACAGCCTGATGTGCAATGGGGAAAGAATTGTATTTACCATAATCTAAAAGATGTTAGTTGGTTGAGTGACCAGCCACTTGCTACTTTGAATGCAGCATTCATTTCTGGCTTTATTGATGGGTTTATTGGGACTGTTTCATTTGTTTTGGGAACATGGGATTTAGTCAAAGGGCTTGCAAATGAAGTAGAATCGCGGTCGTTAGGCGGCGTAGCTTTCAGTCTCTTTTTTGGTGCTAGCAGTAACGTACTAATCTTTGGAAAAAATGTTTATAATCGTATTGCACAACACGAGTCCATTGTGAAGTACTTAACTTGGGAGTATAATAATGTAAAAGAATTTTTAAGTGACATGGCTGATAAAATGAAAACAGCCTACAATTGGATACATAGCTGTTTTTTATATTTGAGTAATATAAGTCAAGCAGATATTATACTATTTTGTGCCAATGTGTATGACGAGCTAAAACAGTTTATTCAATCATCTGAATTCATCGAAACTTTAGAATCTGCCGTATATTTCGTTGGGACGATAGCGTTTGAGATTATTTTGGATGTTGTGCTTACATATGTCACGGCTGGTAGTTATGCAGTTCTGAAGACGAGTGTTGTTGGAGCTAAGATTGCAAAAGGGTTCACGACGATGTTTAAAAATGTTGAAAATATGAGCAAGTTTTTAGGTGAAATAATAGAACGATTTAGGAAGGGGGTTGGGGATCTTTCCCCTTCGGCTTTGAAATGCAAAATCTTAGGGAAAGGTTGTTTTGTGAAGGATACGCCGGTGTTAATGGCTAATAAAAATTACCGTAGTAATATTGGAGTTGCAGCAAGAAATATGGCGGTTGCGGCAGCAATGCCAATTATTGCAGTGCCTATTCAAGATGTACAACTACTTGATTATACGGTGACTCATGAAACAGTGAATGCATGGTATGGATTAACAGCAAGTACGGAAGATGATATTTATTTAGGACTCTTAAATAAGGATCCTTATACGAGTGATCAGCAAAGAGAGCGAGACGAGTATGAACTTGACGACGAAAATTGGTATGAAGTAATTTTTGAAGAAGTGCATGGAGGCTCTACGGCAAAGTTGGCTCTGCATCAAAATTGGATAAATCAGAAAGGATATGAGGTAGATGCTGTAGTAGAAATCAATATGCCGGAGCAAGGTATAAGTGGACCTTTTCGAATCACTTCGATTAAACATATTCTGCCACAGAAGATTCCAGTGGATGATGATGAAACGGATGAATATGGCTATCGTCCCGTAACCGCTTTGTTTACTCATCATTCAAATCAAGTATTCATTATTGATTTTGATAATGGTGAGTCAATTGGAGTTACTTATCAGCATCCAATTTATTCAATGAAAGCAGGTGATTGGAAATTTGCCGGTGAGTTAGATGTTGGTGAAGAAGTATTAAACTATGAGGGAAAGGCTAGAGTTGCAAGTTTAACCAAGAAAGAAGGAAGTGAGACGGTTTATAATCTTGAGGTTCAGGAGGTGCATAATTTCCTTGTTGGTGAGTCTGGGATTGTGGTGCATAATAGTTGTGCAAAATCGATTCTTGGTAAAATAGAGTATGATCGTTTGTATCGAGAATTACGAGATGAAGGGTTTAGTCCGTCTGATGCGAGAGAGTTAATAGAAGACTCTGTTTCCGCAGCCATGAAGGACGAAGTCTTAAAGAGTGGTGTTCATCTAAGTCGGGGTCTTGTGGAGACAATCCGTATAGAGGCAAGAGAGTTTGCTGCTGATGTTTTGTTAGAGCTCGGATTACAAATAGTATCAAGTGGGTTTTCGTTGAGTAGCCCTTTATCTAGCGCTGATGAGGTAACATTCGATATAGAAACTGCAGATGGGATATTTACAACAATTCCAGATCAAGTGGTAATGGATCAAGCTGGTAATTTACATTTTGGCGAAGCTAAGTACAGTAGGAAAGAAAAAAATTGGGAGACGGATTATACTCGGGCTTCAACCGCAAATCAACTTGACTTTTATGATGCCTTGGAAGATGGTGAAATATTGAATGTTACTCCAAGAGGACCTGCTAATAAACTTGGACGGATTGGATTAAGCCCGGGTCAATCCTTTAGTCCAACCAAAATAAAATCTATCCACCTGATGGGAAGTAATAAAGCGCAAAGAACTATTAAAACTATTTTAAGACTTTTTTAATATGGATAAGAAAGAAGTGATCAGTCTCCAAAAAAAGTTGTGCGAAAATTTGATGAATGAATATTATCATCAAAAAGGATTTTCATTGGATAGAAAGGAATGGGGCTTTTCTAGAAATAATATTCAAATTCCTTTTTTTGCAATGACTACTCGAGGTCCATTTTTCACTATTAGCCCGAGTATTGTATTTAGGAACCAAATGTTATTAGATAGTATAAATTCAATTGTTGAAAATCCGATATTAACCAATGGTATTTTTATATTAGGACGTGAATTAGATGATTTTTTTGAGATCAGTAACTTTCATATCGAGACGGATCATAAAGTAATTGAAGTGGCTAATCAATATAGATGGCAAATATTTGCCGAAGAAGATTTGGGATGGGTCAAAGAATGGCATATGTCTTATATGGATGCTGTAGGTTGGAAGCTGATCCAAAATTTAGAGACGGACGAAAGTATATATAATTTTTACAAAAAAATTTTTGTCAACTGGACAAATGACGATGCGCAATTAAACATTTTTGAACGAAGTTATGCACTTGACATGGGGGCGCATACAACGCTCATTTTCTTGGGTTTGAGATATCAGTTTGATGACATTGCGGAGCTGATTGAGCTAACTCGAAAGCATTTGCCAAATTCACTTCATTTAATGAGAGCAGAGGAACTAAATGAACATTTTTCCAAAATCGATTAAAAAAATGAATTAACAAATTGAAATTAATGCTTAGTAAAAAACAAAATTATCGCAAATCGGCGAATTCTAAGGATATTACAAATCTTCAAAGAAAGGAAAGGTTGTTTCTGCCTTCGGACTATGTAATAGTCTCATATTATTAGGATATTCTAACGTGCGATTAAACTTTCCACTAATATTATAAAAATAAAAACTACACTCTCGCACTCATGTGCTTTTACATGTCTTCTCAGATTATAAATGCTCAAATCTACGTTAAGGGGGATGCCACCGGAGCTAATACCGGCGAGTCTTGGGAGCACGCCTATGTAAATTTGCATGATGCAATTAATGACCCACATTCCGGCGATGAAATATGGATTGCTGCCGGCGAATATATGCCTTCAGAGAGTACCAACCCTGAATTCAATACTTTTCTAATTAATGAGAACATCCGAATATATGGCGGGTTGTTGGAAACGAAGTCTCTTTGTCAGAAAGAGATTGGGAGACCAATGTCACAATATTATCGGGCGATATCAATGGAGACGATCAAGAAGATTCACCAGACTTTTTCAAAACGGATAATGCTCGTCATGTCATTTGGATTGATAGTGATGCGACAGGCGATACAGAAATCAATGGATTAACGATCAAGAATGGATATGCCAATAATGGTTCTTTTGACTTGAGTAATTATGGAGGAGGGATAATTGTATTTGGAGGAGCAAAAATTTCAAACTGTTCATTTGTGCAAAATTATGGAGTAAATGGGGGAGGGATTTACGTCGATCCGACTTTTACAAATGATATAGAAATTGATAGTTGTAGGTTCTCTAATAATAGGAGTGAATTGGGAGGTGGTTTATATGTTAAAAGCGATGCTGTAATTGTTTCTAACAGTCTGTTTGAAAATAATCGAGCCGAAGATTCAGGAGGGGCAATGGTTCTTGAATCTCGCAGTAGATCGACAATTCTTGACTGTACATTCTCTAGGAATGAGGCTGAAGAATCAGGTGGAGCTATTTATAGTTATGGATCAGCTTCTGAAATTAAAAATTCAAGATTTGTTCAAAATCGTGTTTTCAATCAATATGGTGGGGCAATATTTTTATCTAAACCACTTAATCTTTTAATAGTTAATTTTAACATTGAGAATTCAACTTTTGAATTTAATAGAGGAGATCGGGGTGGAGATATCGCATGTATCCGACAAAGATTAAATGTGAAGGTCTCGGATTCACATTTTTCAAATAGCGGAAGTTGGAATGTTGGAGGCTCATTCGCTTGTTTTTTTGGAGCTAAGATTACATTTGAAAACTCTGATTTTATTTCATGTAGTGGGGATCGAGGCGGCGTTGGTTATATTCAGTCAAATGGTAGTCGTTGTGAGTTATTGACATGTCGATTAGATAGTAACTCTGCAAATCAAGGTGGTGCCCTATATATTAGCGGTAGTGAAGATGTAAATAATACCATTTCATTACCTCAACTAACTACGAGATACTGTAAGTTTGTCGGAAATATGACACGTGACTATGGTGGAGCAATATTTGCAAAAAATAGTAAAGTCGCTATCTTTCGATCTCTCATTGTAGGCAGTACGGCCGGCTTATTTAGCGATTCTGGGGGTACTATTTATACTGAGACTTCAGCAGGAATTTCAAGCCAAATAGAAATTATTGGTTCGACAATTGCTGATAACGATATAAATCCGGTTTCTGGCATTGTCTTGAAAAATGAAAGTGACCTTGGTAGTCCTGAGCTTTTATTAACAAATACAATTCTACAGAATAATAGGATTCGAGATAACTATGGCCAGATCGGATCTGCGACTGTAATTTCTGGTGGCGGCAACCATTGCAGCGACAATACAATGACCTTTGCACTCACTCAACCCATGGATCTTTCTGATGCAGATGCGGGTTTTGCTGATCCTGGTCTAGATTACAGATTGCTTGCAAATAGCCCATGCGTGAATACAGGGGTTATTCTTGCGGGTGATACAATTGATATTGACAGCAATAATATTATCGGATTACCGGATAAAGGTGCTTTCGAAAATATAATGGTTGGTGTCTCGGAATTTTTTCAAGATGAGCTGTTTGGAATTAGCATTTACCTAACCCAACCACAGATATAATCTATTTTGATCATTCTAAGCCAATTATCGGCCAAGCCACTATCTCTGATATACAAGGGAAAATTCAAATGACGTTCACATTGGATTCAAACCAACAATGTGAAATTGTTGTCAGTAAATTGCCATTAGGAAAATATGTATTAAAAGTCAGCGATGAAGATGGGGCAACTTGGAATGGAGTATTTATTAAATATTAAAAACTGTGGTGCTTTCATTTCAAGTTTAAAACTCATACCAATTGCGGCATTAAAAAAAGACATCAAAAAATCAGCGAATTGGCTCGTAAAAGTCTTTGAGTCACTTGATAAAAACCTTGATTATTCCGCAAAGAGTGTAGCGCATATCGAAAATTTATTTACGGAGCAACTTCTGGATGGGATGCCAAATCATGGAGGCTTATTTGTAGAAGGGACTGGTGGTAAATCATTTTCTGTCAGTTCCTCTTTCTGTGAGGTGAATGTCCGAAATACCCAGGCCGCCAAATGTGTCACAGACAATGTTGATCCTCGTGGAGAATTAAAAATCAAATTGGTATCGGCAAATAGTCCAGAAAGTTATCTTGCGTGTATTCCGGTCAAACCATGCCACCCATTTCGGTCATTCAATACGAGCTAACCGCAGACCACATCCGCCAAAGTAGCCCGCGTTACCGTCATCGTAAGAATGTTAAAACAAAAGACAGCAGAATTGTGAAAAGTATGACATGTTTCAAGTATAGCAACATGACTTAACAGCACATAAGACAGAGTTTAGAGGACGTGAAGGACTCGTTAAATACATATCATCCGTTAAAATGAATCAAAATCTACAGAAAAACGTTATTTTTAAACAAATATCGAAATATGAGTACCGCAGAAATCAGATCAGAAGTACATCGCATCGTTGACCAATTAGACGATCGATTTTTAGAAGTTGTCCACTCTATGCTTGGCAAATATGCTGAACAGCACCAGGATGAAGTTGTCGGATATGATGTTGATGGAACAGCTTTAACCTCCACACAAGCAAAAGAAGTTTATTCGAAACGAGTTGAGGCAATGAAAAGTGGTCAATTTACGACTGCCGAAGACTTAGGAAAGGAATCCGCTAAATGGTAGAGTAATATGTAGTCATAGTTGATGAAGACGCTAAAATCAACTTAAGAAGCATTTATAATTGGGTAAAAGAAAATGAGTCCATATCTGTTGCAGTAAAAGTAAGAGACGGGATAACCACGGCAATAACGCAGTTGTCAAAAATGCCTCAAAGGCATGCAGTAGCTCATTAAATTGATAATGATAAAATTATTTATCGAAGAGCATTGCAATGGTCTTGTTAAATTATTTTCGTCGTCGAAGAAGATTTTAAAACTGTATATGTGGTTGATATAACCCACTCTCGACGAAGTCCAAAATGGCTAGAAGAAAAGTTTAGTAAATAAAAATGATCGGTGAGCTAGCGCAATAATTGGATGCAATTGGGTGTCTCCGCTAAAATATATTTCGCAGAACAGGAATCTGGCGTTCCTCATTTTTCCTTGAACTGTGTTAATCTTAGAGAAAAGCGTTAATTTTAGACAAAATATAGACCAATGAACGTTATAATGTATAAATTATGTCTTGGTCTTTCATATGGTTTGAATATTCATGATAAAAACTGGAACGCAACAATGTAATTTGGGCACAACAAGAATAGCATTTTACATTCCGTTTGGCTTTCTGCTAATGTTGCTTTTTTTCACCTGCTCAAAGAAAACGAGTGGAGTAGATGTTTCAATTTCGCAATGGCTCTATATTATGGAGTCTCAAAGTAAAACTGAGTATGCTCTAAAGAAAACAAGTCAAAGAAGAGATGTTAAAGTGTCGGCGACTAATAGACTACGTCATTCTATCACTACATACCATGATGCAAATATTTTGAAGAAATCTCTAAAAGATGTTCCAGATTCAATATATATAGACCATCTCCTTGATGAAATGTACGACACACTATCTTGCAATTACACATTCAAACATGAATCGGAAAAAATTTATCTTTTATCAAATAATGACAATAAGTTGAGATTGCTTTATACAACTGCTTTAGCTGATACAATTGAACAAGAGGTTTCTATTTCTAGACTATATGAATTAGGTTGTGAAAGAATTGTTGTTAATAGTTACTCCACTTGTATAAATCAAGATACCATAATCGAATCGAATAACGGGAATTTTCGTTGCTTTATAATGAAGGAGTGGATTGAGAGTTCTTATGTGAATGAAAATGCTTTCAACCGAACGACACCTTATTATGATTTTACGATCTTTTTGGATCAAAATAGTTTGATTCCTATCAAGTTGATTGTTGAGTTAAATCAGAATTTTATTAATAGTAGGAATTACAATCCTGAGTTATATCCTACCCCTGGCTATATTTACAAATGAATTTTTAGAAAACGATTTCTTTCGTATTACTTTACTGATTCTTCAGTCAAGGCTTGAACCTAAGACTTACTTAAAGGATGAACTTATAAAGACCTTTACTACCATGGTAGTTTAGATGCATAATTTCCCTAAATCTCTTTCCTACCTTGTATCTTCGTTATGACACCAGTACCCGCAAACACCCCATCCCAAAGAAATCCCGTACATTTTGCAGCGAATAAATGCCCTTCTGGGTCGTAAGGGTAAATTAAAGCGTAGAACTATGCGATTATATCATACAATCTTCTTGATCTGCTTGCTTCTGACCACCTATTCGTGCTATGAAGACTACGAGTTGACAGAGACAACACTCATCGAGACGGAAGAAAATATCTTCTACGATGCGCAGCTCGTCACCAAAATCTTGGACGAGGAGGCGTTGCCGATGGAGAATGTAAACATCGATTATGCGACGTTGTCTGAATCAGCCAATCGATACGGCATTGCACATTTTGATGCGTCGCGCGTGCTACATCAAGGCGAACTGCTTTCAATTGAGATGAGTAATGGTTTTCAATACCATCATGTGGCATTTCCAACGCGTGATGATATACATTACAATATATCATCTTGTTATACAAACCGTGAGGTGCACACTTCGAATTCAGTAAATTTTAAAGTTTTCATTAATAATCAAGTTGAATTGTCCGCGACATCAACTGACTTCTTGATTGATAATGAAATTTATACAGGAGTTATCGTAGTCGAAGGTTACCAACTCGATTTAGCACAAGAAGAAAATATATTATTTTTTCCGAATGCTCGAACGAATGACGTGGAAGTAAAATACCTGAATAAAAAAATAGGACTACATTTTAATTGGACATCAGATGATGGACGTCGATTAAGTTTATCAAATAATAATACGGTAGAAGTGCAAATATCCGCTACTGCAATTGACTCTGATTACGACGTTTGGTATTTTAATCCTGAATCCGTTTTGTGGGAACTATTACCTGGACTAGATATTTCTAATGGAAAATATGTCTTTGACGCCAAAGCAGACGGCTATTATTGTATTGCCAAAGCTGTGTCTGGCATACATGTGGACGGTCACATTTTATCACAAGGATTGGCGGTCCCCAATGCCACTTTGGAGATCATCGGGGACGATAATAGAATCCTGCATCGCGGTTATACGTCGTCAACAGGTGCCTGGCATGCAGTCATTCCAGCTGAAGAGCGATTGGCGATGCGTATGATCGGTATCTGTGGAGAAATCTTGAAAACTATTGAAATAGATGCACAAAATATAAATAGCCAAGACTTCGAAGTTATTGTTCACGATCTGCCAACTTTCAGAGCAGCATCGCGATCATGTGAGAACCAGCCTGTGTTCAATAGTATTTTACAGATTGATGAAAATTATTTTTTATTACTACCGGATGGTAATTTAAATACAATATTGCCCGTTTGCCCAGAATCCGATATTACCCTTTCAGTTCACCAACTGACGAGCGAACATGAAAGTGCGTCACTGAATTGGAAAGCAAAGTCCCAAAATAATATTCAAAGCCTTTTTATTTGCGATGTTCCAGAGAATAATTATATCGCACTTCGAGCTGATGGTGTGATGCGCTATTATGAAATGACCAATACGAGTATATTTGACGATGGCCGATTAAATATTGTGGCATTTGATAGTGGTAATCCGGATTTTATATTTGATCTACGGTTACCAATAGAAAACTTGGGGGCGCTTCAATCTGAATTACTCAATATTAGTTTTAGTGATGATGCGTTAGGAGCGAATGGATATACAGCCATGTGTTCAGTACCAAATTCAGATTGCGGCTTTGAAACATTTACACTAAATCATGTTGGCGAATCAGACGATGAATGGATTTGTGGTGAATTTGAAGCCCAGTTTTGGATGCGAACGACAAACCTGATGCCGAATTTGGCGTACGGGAATAGAACAATAGAAGGAGAATTTCGAGTCAAACGTAACTTTTAGTAACAACGTGTAGCAGCAGCATGTCGACCGAAGAATTAATAAAATATTGTAAACAAGGACAACCGACGTATCAACGGATGCTGGTCAACCAGTTTTCATCCGACCTCTTTACGACGTGTATGCGCTATTGTAAAAACAGAGAGGACGCCAAGGATTGTTTGCAAGATGCTTGGTTGAATATTTTTAAATCGCTGTCTGACTATAAAGGCGACGGTGCCTTTGCCGGATGGATGCATCGCGTTGCGGTGAATTGTTGCTTGAAAAAATATAGAAAAACAGCTTCTGTCATACGGATAGAAGCAAACCGAAAAATTACCAAAAGCGATCATCAACCAGTTGTTTTTGGCCAATTAAATGTTGAAGAAATATTCAAATTATTACATCAACTATCAGATGTCAAGCGCTTAGTATTTACGCTCTATGTGGTTGAAGGATATACCCATGCAGAAATCGCTGAGTCATTGGGATTTGCAGAGAGTTCATCCAGATCCATTTTGACGCGCGCGCGGAAAGAAATAAAAAATTTAATTGTCTCATACGACAAAGCTTTAGAATTATGAAACTAGAAGATCACGAATCCACCATCCGAAATAAAATGCTTCAACATCGTGAAGTCATTAATACTGATGACGTGTGGTCCGCTTTGGAGCCACAGTTACATCCCAAAAAGAAGAGACGCTACATGCTCTTGTTCTTTTTATGCGGAATAGCCATATTACTCGTTTCTGGAGGCTTGTGGGTTGTCCAAAATCAACATAGCCAAGCATCTGTGTCTCCTTCTAATAATGAGATAAAGTCAGTGGCAGCGGAAAACTCAAATTATAAGCCATTATACGAAATCCAAAAAGAGAAGCCGAAAGAAAAGAAAGCAGTAGTGATAAATGAAAACATTGATTCAAAGTCAGTGATAAATTCTAATGTCGAATTCAATTCCGTGAATGCGAATAATAAAAGTCATGAGGTCGAAAGTATTAAGAGCATAAAAGTATCCACAACGAGCCAATCAATCGCAAATGATATAAATGATAACCGGAGAACTGCTTCACAAATAAGTCTAGACGTTGCAGAAATGGCTAAGTCAATCGCTGATACTGACATTAAGCAATCAATTCAAAATGATGACATATTAAATTCTAAGAAGGAGGATGGGACCAACACGAGTTTTCTGAATGAGAGGAAACAGAATACATCTGATGCTCAAATCAATGACTTAAGTATTCAGGAGTTAAATGGAAAGAATCATAAAATAATTTCAAAAATTGCTAGTCACGAGCCTGAAGAAATACAGTTTCATGTGAAAATGCCACCCTTAGCCCTACTTAAAAAGAAAACTAAAGCAAATCGTTGGACAATTTCGGCACATTCAGGTTGGGGTGACTTTTCATCGAAATATAAAGCGACTGTTGAGAATGACGAATACACGACGTTGTTGAATACATCAAACAATGGAATAAGTACGCAGCAAGCTGGTTTGGGTTTATCGTACTCCATTAGAAACTGGCGACTGACTAGTGGAATACAATACTCACGAATTGTCAACAGGTTGTCACTCCATAACATGACTCGAATAGATACGACAGTCAATGGAGTGCAATCGATATACTATCGTCAATCAGGAGTTGTGGAGACAGAAGAAGGCGATGTCGTAGCGATTTTAATTATTGATCAAAATGTACAATGGCACACATATCGTCATTTGCTGGACATACCGTTGATGTTGGGATATGAGCAGCGTTTTGGTCGATTTTCAATTGGTGGAGATGCTGGAATAATGGTAAATGTAAGTCAGCGATCCAATGGAGCCTTCCTAGGCGAGGATGGTCGTTTGGTGAAATTTAATCAGCAAGAAAATATAAACCCGTATCGCAAAACCAACGGAGTTTCTCAAGTCTATCAAGTCAGATTAGGATATGACATGAGTCCAAATATTAGAATTGAATTAAATGGACAGTTGCGAAAATTTCCATCCCAACTAATTCAATTTGATCAGCCAGTACAAGAAAATATAACTGCCCAAAATGTTGGGCTCAAACTATTATACAAATTGTAGTAATCGCAAATTCAAATTTAGGCCGAATTTCTATTTGAAGATTATTGATATTAATTTAACAGTAAAACTATTCTATAATGAAAACTTTATACAGTATTATTCTTACTTTATTTTGGTGTTTGACTATTTCAAAAGTCGATGCTCAATTGTTGACTTGTAATTCAGAGCTAGATGTGAGTTTGGATTTTTCGGGTAATTTTGAATTGAACACCGATATGCTTTTGGAAGGACCGAATATTCATGACACCTTGTGGCTTTCTCAAACTATGCTTGATTGTGATGACTTAGGTGATCTAAATGTCGTTTTATTTGCCAGAAACGGAAATGTTACTCAGTCGTGCACAACTCTTGTCTCTGTTGAAGATAAAACAAGCCCTGTGGCAGTTTGTGATGCTGATATTCAGTTGGCTTTGGATGTAAACGGTCAAGCTACACTGACGCCGGGCCAGGTTGATGATGGATCTTATGATGCCTGTGGAATCACGTCGATGACATTGAGTCAGACGTTATTTGATTCAACAGATGGACCCGTTGAAGTCGTTATACTCACCGTTGAAGACGCCTCTGGTAATTCAAATATGTGCTGGGTAAATGTGCATATTCTTGGTTCGACTCCGCCGACAAGTCTTGCGGCTAACAGTAATGTTTTTATCAGATTACCGTCGTCAGGAAGTATTGTCCCATCTCTTCAATCTTTGTTGGCCTATGGTCCGTTTTATGGATGGGATACATCATTGGAGTTACTGGATGAAAATGATATTGTGATACCGAATAATGAAATTACGTCCGCATATGGTGGCGATACGATTACATTCATTATCACGGAACAAAATTCTGGTTTATCAGTCTGGGGATATATACATGTCGCCGAAACTCCATATAATTGCGATGACTTTTATATCTGCGATAATCTTCCATGGAGTACTCCTGTGGGCGATTGCGCTTCTGGTCACTCGTATGATGATTTTATCGAATGGCCAGGTGACGTCGTAATCAATAGTTGCTATTATTCTCCTGATTATTTAGCTAATTTTACAACTATTAATCGAAGAGATGCAAGACCGCAATTATTAGGTGGATGTCCAAATGTTCAGATGACACATAGCGATATCGTTTTTGATGAAGGTACAGGAATATTACAAGTGGTTAGAAAATGGATCATAATTAATTGGCAAACTTCGGAGCGATGGATTTATGATCAAATGCTTGATGTGAATTTTGCCAACTGTAGCACTCCGGTCATTGTACGCACGCCGTTTGGTCATGGAATAGAGAATGTAAATGTTTATGAAACTCAATTAACGGATGAAGCAGGTGAAGCGATTATCTTAGATAATCAATACAACAGCCTGACACCAAACTTGATAGGATTATTAGCTGACGGCGTGGATATATTAGATGCGCTTGCTATACAGGAACAACTGAATGGATTGCGTGATTTTTCTCCTCTTCAACTGCGATTAGCTGATGCTGATCAGAACGGTGTTTTGAATGATCTCGACCTGGCTGAAGTGGTAAATATTGCTACTCATTTTTACGATCCTAGTACCATTGAACCATGGATGTTTTTTGGAACAAAGTCAAATCCATTGGAAGAAAATATCGAAGCTATCCGTGCTGGCGATTATTATGGCGGACCTGTTGATATTGTTGGTGGCAAACGCGGTGATGTCAATTTTGATGCAAGTAATTCGGACCAAATACCTTCTCCATTAAATTTAATCTCAATTGATTTGTCAGTAAAAGACAGACTTTTAAATCAAGGTGGATTGTATACGATAGATTTTTCTATTGAAGACTTAGAGAATATTGGCGGAATGCAAACAGTTTTCGAAATCGATTTAGAAAAAATAGATATTAGAAGTATAACAAGCCCTGCTTTTCCAAATTTTTCTGAGGCAAATTATGAATTTACAGAAGAAGATATTTTGCGTATATTTTGGTTGGCAGATGGCGATGGTGTTTTAGATGGAGGTACCTCTGCTTCAGAAGATGTTCCTGTGCTTTCTATTGAAGTAGAGGCCTTAGAAAATAGTATTTTGAGTACAACATTAAAATTGTTTGAAAATCAAATCAATTCAATCGCTCGCGTAGAAGATGACAGTCGCTACGATTTCTCATTGAATTGGGTTGATCGAATATTTTCTAATACTACGGATGTTCAATCAGGAAAAAAATTTATGACCCTATTTCCAAATCCAGCTAACGAGCAAGTGACATTCTCGATTGATCGAGAATTGCAATCACCGTTTAAATTAAATGTTTTTAACGCGTACGGAGGATTGATGAAAACAACAGAATTACATTCCAACGAGGTGTCTGTAAACATTCAAGATTGGTCTGGAGGATTGTACTTATATAGTCTGGTTGACACGAAAGGAAATAAGCAATCTGGTTTGTTGGCCGTGCATCATTAATACTTATTTAAATTCCTAGTACTATGGGTTCAGTTTGTTTTAGGCTGTACATTTTATAAATAAAATGAATTAGATTTAGAATTCATCACCAAGTAGAAAAGAATTTTTTAGCCAATAGCCAATAGCCAATAGCTAAATGCCAATAGCTAATAGCCAATAGCTAATAGCCAATAGCTAATAACAATTAAGAGAGTCGGGCTTTTGTAGCTCGACTCTTTTTCTGTTTAGGCCATCTGATAAAATTTCCTACCTTAGAATGTTGCCTCTAGTCATGGATGAGTTCCATGCCTTACAACAAGTTGTTGAATGCCAATTCATTAAACAATTTTCTAATGATATTGTCTAGGTGAGGCCACACATACATTAATGTACTTTTGGACGCTGTCCGAATATAAAAACAATAGATATGACAAAACAAACAAAACAATGGGAATCCCTGAAAGGTGAAAACTCGTGGACCATGTTTAAAGTATTGGCCGAGTTCGTAGAAGGCTTTGAATCAATGAATAAAATCGGGCCTTGCGTCTCCATCTTTGGTAGCGCACGCACACAACCTGGTACAAAGTATTATGAAATGGCTGTCGAAATCGCGCGCGTACTGACAGATGAAGGTTACGGTGTTATCACTGGTGGTGGTCCGGGAATCATGGAGGCCGGAAATAAGGGAGCCAAATTAAATGGCGGTGCTTCTGTCGGATTAAATATTGAATTGCCATTCGAGCAAAATGGTAATCCGTTTATCGACGATGACAAGAATTTGCAATACCGATATTTTTTCGTGCGCAAAGTGATGTTCGTCAAATTCGCTCAAGCTTTTGTTGTCCTACCCGGTGGCTTTGGAACCATGGACGAACTATTCGAAGTACTGACCCTCATGCAAACCAATAAAATATCCGCAGTGCCTGTCATTTTAGTAGGTTCAGAATTTTGGACTGGATTAAAAGAGTGGATTATTAATGTCATGCTTAAAGAGTTTCACAATATATCAGAAAAGGATATTGATATGATACCGATTACCGACGACCCAAAAGTCGTCATGGACATCATCAACAAGTTTTACGAAGGCGAGAAACCACAGCATAAGTTGGAGCCTAATTATGAGTTGTAAATTACACACTATGAAATACTCTTTTTTTCTATGCCTATTGGTGCTAATCGGTTGTCAGGACGATGACGTTATTCAGCAACCTCCTGTGGATACCAAGACGATAGAATTATCTTTCAGACACTTTCCTTCGTCTGCTATGCATTTTTGCTTCGTATCGGATAATCTTAATCGTATTTATTTTGATACTATGTATATGGATACAGTCCTAAACCTCATGGAGGATACGCGAAAAGTCGTGGTACCGGCAAATGAAGAAATTAATATTAGTATTGGTTCAATATTTTCGTTTGGGAAGTTCATTGAGACTTTTTGTGATATTGAGGATCAATTTTCTGTAAATAGTTATAATGGTTCTCAAAACAATTGTGATAACAAAAAATTCAATAATGGATACTATAAGGAGGACATCAATGTTGTGATCGAAAATATTGATTTTGATTCACTAGTTCAATCTGGCTCAAATGATCTGGATACAATTTTAATCGAGAAGGAATTGCGTCGAGTAACTTTGCGTGGAAATTTCCCAGTAGCTCAGTCATCAGATCTTATTTCGGCCGGGACTTATTTAGCAGTTAAGATAGTTGGGAGTGATGAGGTATTTGGTAGTGTATTTTCAAGTGAGCAAGTTGACTCGAGTAACACCGTGTATTTAGATTTTTCAAATTGGTCTGTTGCCGAAATAAATCATATTAATATGCCGATTGAGGCAAATTGGAATGGAAACATATCGGCATTGATGGGAGAGATGCCTGTGCGACTGAGTGATCCGTTTCGATCTCCATTTAATAGATCCAATGTGTTTACTTTATATACACCTGCGGAGCACCTGTTTGATGAGTATCTAATTCAGCTTTTTGGAACCAGCAGTGCAATAGGCATCCGGCCTGCATTTTCTTTCTACAGTTCAGAAATTCCTCAAGAGCTTAATAGTCCGACCTTTGAGGTATCGAGTATTGACACCGACTCAGAGCGAATTATCTATCAAATGGACCGATCATTTGGCTTTGTTGTCTCGCAGCTTTCTTTTAATGAACCAAATGTAACTTGGGCTTTTTATCATGATGATACGGATCGGATAAATCAAGTTATACCGGATTTGCCAGAAAGTGTATTACGCGAATTTCCGGATTTACAAGAAGCAATAGCGTCACCAAGATATTTGCATGTTGGGGTAAGAAAATATGATACTCCGAACTTCAACTATATAATGGATAATGACAACAATTTTATTTTTTCTGGGTGTTTGGAATATTCATCAGGAAGTGAGATGATTAGATTGTAGAAATTATTTGATTATTATAATTTTATCAGCGAATATAGAATTGCTTTCTCTTGCGTATTAAGTGTAAGAAGATCTATAAATAGGTAATGCAGTTCCATCGACAACATTAAATTGATTGGCAATACCTTACTTCCCCCGTCCTTGAAACACCACAAATACCGTATAAAACATGATTTTTATATCAAGCGCAAGCGACATATTTTCGATATATAAAATGTCATAGTTCAATCGCTGAAGCATTTCTTCTACAGAAGACGCATATCCATATTTCACTTGCCCCCAAGATGTAATGCCAGGTTTTACCTTTAGCAAATGTCGATGGTGAGGCGCTTCTTTTAGGATCTTTTCAATAAAATAACGTCGCTCTGGACGCGGACCAACGAGCGACATATCTCCGCGCAAGACATTCCAAAATTGAGGAAATTCATCTAGTCGCCATTTGCGTATGACGGCGCCCCAAGGTGTGCTTCGATCATCGGTTTCGCTAGACAGCTGTGGCCCATCTTTCTCTGCATCGACGTACATCGATCTAAACTTATACATGGTGAATGGTCGACCAGCTTTACCAACACGCTCCTGCGCAAATATAACAGGCCCTTTCGATGATCGTCGAACGCGAATAGCCACATATAATAAAAAAGGAGACAAAATAATCAGCGCCAACCCACTCCCGACAATATCCATCAATCGCTTGGTGGTTTTTTGCCACTTCGGCATCAATTGTTTATCTATTTCAATCAACAAGGCCCCGTACACATGATTCATTTTTACCTTGCCCAACATGATATCTTGAATACCAGGAATAATTTTTATCAGGACATTATCATATTGAAATAACCCATTTAAAATAGGCTCTAATAAATGCTGCTCATGCGCTTCGATCGCTATAATAATTTCCTCAATGCCATGGGTTTCGATGACGCTGAGGATATCTTTAACCTTGCCGAGTTGCGGAATATGCTTTGAAAGATGGGAACTTGTATGCCCATTCGTGACGATAAAACCAACAAAGTTTTGGCCCTGACTCGCTTTTGCATTCGTCAGTTCATTAAATATATCTTCTGCTGATTTACGACTGCCGATCAGTAAGGTATCATACCAAACCTTTCGGGTTTTTAATTTATGACTTGCTAGACTTAATACAACCATGCGTGATGCTGAAGTAATGACATAGTGCAAGACAAACAGTGTCAAGATAGAAGTGACAAATGTCCAATTATATCCGAACGTATCGTCCAATAAAAGCGTGAAGAATATCACAATACATCCCAAAAAAGTAATAAACAATGTATTTGTTAATACACGAAGCCTAGAAAATCGATATATGTCGCCGTACTCTCCAAAGAACGCATATAAGATCATCCACCCGATAGGAATAGCCACAATACCTTTAATGAAATTTTCTTCGTGAAATAAATAGCTTATTTCATAGTCAGGTAGCAATGCAGCCTTACGCAGATAATAGAAAATAGCCCACGCCAACATCGCAGCGAGGTAGTCACCCACTGCGTAAATGATGCTATCAATGCGCTTGTCTCCGATCATGGGCTTATTGCAGGTGAATAATTTTTACGTCATCGATCACGGCATCCTGAACTGTAGAAATACCGTCATGAATAATCGTAAATAAAAGTTGGAAATCAGAAAATCCAGATTGACGAATAGCCGGCTCCATATCGAAATACACTTTTTTAAATTCGTCTGTGGGATTTAGAAATAACTCCGTTCGAAATATTTCTTTATTTCCATTGGCATTTGTACCATAAACGCCGACGCTCAGTTGGGTCGTATTTTTATAAGTTATTTCAGCAATGATGCTACCAAACGTCGGAAAATCCCTGAGTGCAGGCTCGGACGCCACACGCAGTTCGCGATTATCCGTTGTCACGACCATGTGTCCGCCTCGTGTATTATTAAAACCGATATTCGGCTCCGTGCTGAGCACTGTAGCAGCATTACCGTCAACGTCAGTGACGAAGGCATTACTATTTTCAAAATTTTCATTTAGCCGAAATACTGTATTGACGCGATATTGAAACACGGGATTAAATACATAATCGGTACCCGGTATAAAATCACGCCGAAATGTATCTTGAAGCATTAAATCATAAATAGCCAATTGTGCACGGATACCGTTTTTGCGAATACCCGGAAAAATAATCACGTCTTCCATACCTTCCGCCAAGACTGGTATTTCATTTCCATATGGAAACCCGCCTAAATTAGCAGTTCGATGAAAAATAAAAAACTCTTGTGTGTCATGATAATTGACTCCTTGTGCCGGAGTTAAATCAAAAGTCGGCTCATTCACCGTGATATAAACGGGTGTATCAGCTTCATCGCCACAAGACGCAAAACAAATTGTGATTAAAATAAAAAGTAAATATTTTATAGTCGGATGCTTACCCATTCTCCATTATTTTATATGCCAAATCAAGCGCCCGGATGCCATCTTGCAACGTCACATACGGCTTGGTGTCATTGACAATGCAGTCATGAAACGTGTCGAGCTCCATTAAAATAGCATTTACAGGCTCGATGTCTGGTAGATACATGTCAATCTTACGCTTCCCCTTAAACGTATCCAATAAAAACTCAGGATCATCATCTGGTCCCGGCTCCGTCAAGCTGATGATTTGCGTTTGTTTTTCTAGTAAATCAAGCGATATATATGCATCTTCTTGAAATACTCGCAGCTTACGCATGTTTTTCATTGAAATCCGACTAGCCGTTAGATTGACGACACATTCATTGTCAAAAGTGATGCGCGCATTGCAAATATCATCAGTTTTTGATACGACAGAAACTCGCTTGGATTGAATGTCGACAACTTCACCACCCACCATCTTCAATATTAAATCAAGATCATGGATCATCAAGTCCAATACGACAGATACATCAGTCCCGCGCGGATTAAATTGTGCAAGTCGGTGTCCCTCAATAAACCCAGGTTTGAGTTTTTTTCCTTTTATGGATAATACCGCAGGATTAAATTGTTCCACATGACCTATCTGGACTTTGACACCGAATTTATCTTTTAATTTTTTTAATTCTACTGCTTCTTCGACTGTCGTCGTTACAGGCTTTTCGATAAAAACATGTTTGCCAGCTTCGATCGCTTGCTTCGCGACATCAAAATGATATGTTGTCGGTGTCACGATATCCAGCACATCTATTTTATCGATTAATTCAGCAAGGGATTTACATGGAGTCACATTATGTGTGTCTCCCATTTCCTTTGCACGACTTTCATCTACGTCGTATAATCCGACAATCTCGTAACGATCGGATAGATTTAGACACTTTAAATGAATATTTCCAAGATGGCCTGCGCCTGCTACACCTATTTTCAATTTCTGCTTCATCAAGATGGATTTATTAATACATAGATGGCTAAACCGAGGACAACGACGACGATTAATAAAATACCCGTCATCATGGCAGACCGATATTTTGTTAGCAATTCGGCATGCTCAGGATATGATGTCTCAATTAATGTTTTAAAATTCGCGTTATTTGTTAAGTCAGAAATACGCACACGGATATTGTGCTTTTTTATTTCTGTCATCAATTTCATGACCCGCATCCTGAAGAATAAATTGATGACGAATAATACGCCAAGAATTGCAAGAACTATTTGTTTCGTTGTCATCAATTAAATGTTTGATCGTAATTGCTCTAAGGCATCATTGATTCCATCGGCATTGCTGCCACCTGCAGATGCGAAGAAGGGTTGGCCACCACCGCCTCCATTTATTTTTTTGGCGGCTTCACGTACCATATTCCCAGCATGCCAATCGTTCGTTTCTAGTAACGACTTAGTTATTGAAACCATCAACGTTGGTTTTCCATCATGCACGGATCCAAGGCCAATAATGCAAGGTGTTAAATCTTTTTCCAATTGAAATATCATATCTTTCAAGACCTTACTATCGACTTGATCGACTTTGGCAAATAGCGATCGAAATTCGCCGTGATCCACAGCATCGTCTTTTATGGATGACCTTGATTGCGCAGAGAGTTTTGCTTTGAGTGAGTCGAGTTCTTTATTTAATTGTTTATTTTCATCGAGTAACATTTCGACACCTTTGACTAAGTCTTGTTGCTTTATATGTTGCTTGATATTATCGATTAATGCGACTTGATCGTCTACAAATTGTTCCGCACCTTTGCCAGTCACCGCCTCGATGCGTCGTATACCTGATGCAACGGCCGATTCCGATGTTATTTTAAATAATCCGATAGTTCCCGTAGCTGATACGTGACAACCTCCACATAATTCTCTTGAATAATTTTCATCGAAGGTGATCATCCGCACGGTATTGCCATATTTCTCTCCAAATAGCATCATCGCTCCGGCGGCTTTAGCTTCGTCTATAGGAATACTTCGCGCTTCATCTAATTTTATATTCGCCCGAATTTTTTCGTTAACTATTTTTTCGATTTGTTTTATTTCTTCATCCGTTACTTTGGAAAAATGAGAAAAATCAAAACGCAAATATGAGTCGGAAACGAGCGAGCCTTTTTGCTGGACATGATCACCGAGAACTGACCGCAATGCCGCATGTAATAAATGTGTGGCCGAGTGGTTGCGCTCAATGTCTGCACGTCTTGATGCATCTATCTCAGCGTGATATGCTGCTGCGTTAGAAGAGGGGACTTGATCGACCTGATGGATGATTAAATCATTCTCACGATAAGTGTCAAGCACGTTTATCGTTTGATTGGCCGAAGTCAGTACGCCTGTGTCTCCAATCTGGCCACCACCTTCTGGATAAAATGGCGTTTTATCGAGCACTACCTGATACGACTCTTCATCTTTTTGTGTGACGGTGCGATACTTTGTGATATGCGCTTGATCAGTTGATGTTTCATCATAGCCGACAAATTCGACTTGACTATCTTTTATTTCAATCCAATCGCCAACAGATTTTTTTGCGTCAGCACGACCACGTGCTTTTTGAGCGGCCAATGCTTTTTCAAATCCTGCCTCGTCGACATCCCACCCTTTTTCAGATGCAATCAATCTGGTTAAATCAAATGGGAAACCGTAAGTATCATATAATTCAAAAATATATTCACCTTCTAATTTATCATTTTTGACCTCTGCACGTTCGAGTCTGGCAAGGCCTTTTTCAAGTGTGCGTAAAAATGATTTTTCTTCTTCGCGAATTATTTGTTGAATAAAAGCCTCTTGTGCTTTTAATTCTGGAAATATATCTGAATAATAATCTGTGGCCAACGGTACCAAAGAATAAATATATGGCTCCTGAATATTCAAATATGAATAAGCATACCGGATAGCGCGTCGCAATATTCGACGGATCACATATCCTGCGCCAGTATTGGACGGCAAGGCTCCATCAGAAATAGCGAAACTCGTGGCACGTAAATGATCCGCAATGACGCGCATAGCGATATCTGAATAAGCATCGGCAGCATACCGACCTTTGTATTGAATGCCGGAATCTTTTTCTATTTGCTTAATATAATGCGAAAAAACATCGGTGTCATAATTACTGGTTTTTTGCTGCATGGCCATCGCCAATCGCTCAAAGCCCATTCCCGTGTCAATATGCTTGGAAGGAAGCGATTCTAGTGCGCCACCTTCTTTTCGATTAAATTGAATAAAAACTAAATTCCATATTTCGACAACAAGCGGATCATCCATATTAACGAGATCAGCGCCGTTGATTTTTAATCGCTCTTCTTGCGTCCGTAAATCAATATGAATTTCTGAGCAGGGCCCACAAGGTCCCGTCTCACCCATTTCCCAAAAATTATCTTTTCGATCAAATCTCAATATTCGATCTTCCGGTAAGAATGCCTTCCAAATATCTTCCGCTTCCGTATCAGCTTCTAATTTGTCATTTTCATCACCACCAAATACGGTTACGAATAATTTATCTTGAGGCAATCCATAGACATTTGTCAATAAATCCCAGGCCCAAGAGATCGCTTCTTTTTTAAAATAATCTCCGATCGACCAGTTGCCCAACATTTCAAACATGGTATGGTGATAACTGTCTCGGCCGACTTCCTCCAAATCGTTGTGCTTGCCAGAAACGCGAAGACACTTTTGAGTGTCAGCGATGCGCGGATTGTCAGCCACGGCATTCCCCAAAAAGAAGTCTTTGAATTGGTTCATACCGGCATTGGTGAACATCAAGGTTGGGTCATCCTTATTGACCATCGGAGCAGATTTGACGATGTCGTGCGACTTCGATTTAAAATACTCCAAAAACGTGGATCTGATCTCTTTCGAATTCATGGCGTAAACACTTGATTTAACTGAGCGCGAAGATAGAAAAATCGACATGGCTCAAGCTCAAGATCGGGGCTGATCTTAAGCGTTCGTCGATGACAGATTCGGTATCTGAGCGGAGTAAAAAGGCCATTTCATAGTACAGTCGAAGGGCATGGATTGAATGATCGCGCCAAATCAAAGTAGGCAAATCAAATGGTTGTCAAAATATAATCACTAGATATACTCGAATGCCGCTGTTAACGTTTAGTTAAACGAGCACTTGAAAATTAACTGTCAGCCAGAAGCACCGTTTATAAATCACATTTTACAAAAGAAGCAAGACGCTATGATTAAATTAAATTCATTTTTCGGTTACATTATCGCAGGGGTCATCGGCGCGTGTATCGTGTTGGGTGCCAACCAACTTTTACTCAACCCAGAACCAACGGGCGAAAGAATCGAGGAAAATGAATATAGAGCTGTCAAGGCAGGCCTTTCCGATGAAAAGACATCGACTTCTGAAATCTCTGTTCCATCCACATTTAATGCTGCGGCAAAAAGGGCTACACCGGCTGTCGTCAAAGTGAAGTCTCTTCAGCGGCAGGCACAAAGGCAACAAAATGATAATCCATTTCAGTGGTTTTTTGGAGGAGATTCAGGTGACATGTTTGGACCGCGCGTAGGAGCAGGATCAGGTGTTATCATTTCATCGGATGGATATATTGTTACAAATAGCCATGTCGTAGAAGGCGGAGATGAGTTTGAAGTGATATTAGACGACAGGCGCTCATACAAGGCCGAGAAAATAGGAAGTGACTCGCGTACGGATCTCGCAGTCTTGAAAATAGAGGCAGAAAATTTGCCCACACTTGAATATGCTGATAGCGACGATGTCCTGATAGGTGATTGGGTACTGGCCATAGGCAATCCATTTGAATATTTGACGTCAACGGTCACGGCGGGAATCGTCAGTGCCAAAGGACGCAACATAGATATACTCTCAGGTACGGAAAAAATAGAATCATTCATTCAAACAGATGCGGCCGTAAACCCTGGAAATAGCGGTGGGGCCCTAGTCGATTTGGAAGGAAAACTAGTCGGTATCAATACGGCCATTGCGACGCAGACCGGCACATTTTCCGGGTACTCATTTGCCATACCGGTGAATTTGATGCGTAAAATTTCTGAAGATATCATCGAGTATGGTGGATTCAAACGCGCCATGTTGGGTGTCGGTATCGCACCGATCGAGGCAGACATGGCGCAGAACTTGGGTATTGACGTGCGCAGCGGTGTCTTGGTAAATAATGTAACGCCAGGAGGTGCTGCAGAACTTGGAGGTGTGTTACCGATGGACGTTATCGCAACGATCGACGGACGCAAAGTGAAAACGGTGCCGCAGATTCAAGAAATGATAGGTGGAAAAAAAGTAGGCGATATAGTAGACCTCGAGATCATACGAAAGGGTAAACGAAAAGAGCTATCTGTACGTTTAAAAGAAGGATAGAATTGAGAAACTAAAACACCCAAAGATGTAGCAATGGTTTTTCGTTTTGTTTTGATGGGAGCCGGTATCGCAAGATGCCGGCTTTTTTTTAGGCCTATAGCTTTCCGATGAAATGTTAAAGTTTGTTCTCGGTGGGTATTTTTTTGATGCTCGCGACACTTACCCTTGAACTTAATCTTTTATCATGTTAAAATCCATCATTCAGGCTGGTCTCGATTTGTTATTCCCAAATATATGCGTCGGTTGTCAAGGTGAAGCCATCTTGTCACCGTCGATTTTTTGTTCGACCTGCGCTTCGCATTTACCTTACACTGGGTTAGAGTCCGAACGAGACAATGAATTTGAAAAACATTTTACCGGACGTATTTTAATTGAAGCGGGAAGCGCGTTATTCTATTTATCCAAAGGCGGCGTCATTCAAAAAGCGATATACGATTTAAAATATCGAAATCTTCCACATATCGGATATGAAATGGGTTTGATATTAGGTGCTCGATTAAAGCAGAATAAAATATTTAATTCGTGTGATGGCGTCATTGGCGTCCCTTTACATTCCCGAAAAAAAATGAAACGCGGATATAATCAGGCCGACTATATCGCAAAAGGTATTGCTGAGGCCATGTCCATTCCAAATCTAAAAGGTGCAGTAGTCCGCCGTCGACAAACGAGCACGCAAACGCGCAAGACAAGATTGCAGCGGATGATAAATATGTCTGAAGGATTTTCTATCGCTCAACCGGATCGGATTGCGGGACGACATGTTTTGTTGGTGGATGATGTGTTGACGAGTGGTGCGACACTTGATTATTGTGGCCAGCAGATATTGAGTCAGCCTGGGACGAAATTGAGTTTGGCGACGTTGGCGATGGGGAGTGTGATATGAGTGGGGGATATTGTAAAATTCCACTCGAATTCTCATTTGTTGAATACGAATACTATTCTGGTGTCATAATGGGCCTATAGTCCAATAATTTTGATGGTGTAAATAACAAATCAAAATTTGCTATCATGAAATTATCTTGTATTCTATGTCTACTTTTCCTGTCTTGTGACCATCGAATTTATCTATTTTATATATGTTTGTAAATCAACCACTTAAGTTATCTGTGAGGTGGTA
>ENA-ORXU01000736-ORXU01000736.1-marine-metagenome-genome-assembly--contig:-NODE-736-length-34181-cov-3.775188_pt1 | contig 34181 bp, 42 predicted proteins | sample MGYA00237869_ERZ511484 | MGnify/ENA metagenome assembly ERZ511484 | reverse complement strand
TCGAAGCTAAAGATCCGGTGACACTTGGCCTGTGTTCGCAGCGCGAGCTTGATGCGCTGGTGGCAAAGGCTGCCAAGAAAGCTGGCATTGAACCTGAGGAGCCGGAAGACAAGCGGCTGGGCAGTGACAAGGAAAAACTTATCGAGGAGCTGCGCGCCGAACGCGAAGAAGAAAAGCGCGCTGCCGAAGCGGCATTGAATGCACCAGAGGATGATGAAGAAGCGCCAAAAGAGCTGACTGCCGAGACGCTGTTCAAAAAAAGCGAGGATTGAACCTCGGCTGTCCCGCCTTGCAGTAAGATAGCAGCGAGATCGAAAAGCAGTAACCGCGTCTGCGGAGCGGCTATCAATTGGCGGGATTGATTTAACTCTGCGGCTAAGGCAGGGCAAAGGCGATGTCCCAACGATTGCAATCCCCCGCGCGCAAGAAATACGATATGTCGCTGTCCGATCATGGCTTTGACGCGACCGAGATTAAGGGGCTGACCTATCCGCTGGGCGGGCATAAGCCGCAATATGGCGAGATATATCCGCTCGCCGATGATCTTGGCTGGACGCGGCTTCCGGTGCCGGGAAATTTGGATCATATCAATGTCTGGCTGCTCGGCGACGATGCCGAAATCGACGGCGGCTACGCGATTGCAGACACCGGATTGTTCATCCCCGACGCGACCAAATATTGGAACCAGATATTTGAAGGGGAGCGCGCAGGACGGCGTGTGACGCGGATTTTTGCCACGCATTTTCATCCCGATCACGTCGGCTGCGCAGGCTGGCTGGCGAACAAGCATAAAGCGCCGGTATGGATGAACCGCACCGAATGGCTGATCACCCGCATGCTGACAGCGGACAAGATGGATAGCCCGCCCGATGACGTGGTGGCACTTCGCAAATTGCAGGGATACAGCGCGGAACGGCTGGCGAAATTTGCCAAAACCGGCTGGGGGAATTTCAGCAAGGCCGTATCGCGCTTGCCGATTTCGCATCAGTCAATGGCGCAGGGCGATGTCATCCGCGTGGGCCACCGTGACTGGCATATCATAACGGGTTCCGGCCATACGCCGGAACATAGCTGCATGGTTGACTACGAAAACGGCGTCATCATCGCTGGCGATCAGATTTTGCCGCGGATCAGCAGCAATGTGTCGATCATGGATATGGAGCCCGGCGCCGATCCATTGGGCGATTGGCTGGCATCGATTGACAAGTTCAAAGCCGCATTGCCGCCCGATATGCTGGTGCTGCCTGCGCATGGCGAACCGTTTACTGGCCTGCACCGGCGGCTGGATGCGTTGGCGGATGAACATAATAAAGGGCTGGATCTGCTGGTACAGGAAATGCAGGCGAAGCAGGTGCGCGCGACGGACGTGTTCCATCTGCTGTTCGCGCGCGAGGTGAGCGATAATGTCTATGGTCTGGCATCCGGCGAGGCGATGGCACATCTGCGGCATCTGGAACGCATGGGCCGTGCGGTATGCGATGTTCGCGACGGCGTTGCGTGGTTCGGCAAACCGTAAATGCCGGAACCAATATTGCGCTGGATTTTGCTGACATAACTGTTAGTTATTGATGCTAAAGGAGCCGCCATGAGGCAGACTGCCAAACATGATCTTGAGCATTATCAGCATCCCGGTAACTGGGATCAGGATTTTGCGCCGCTTAGCCTGCATGACATGTTTTTGCGCAGCGCGCGCGACATGGGCGATGCCCCCTGCCTTGATTTTATGGGCCGCAGTTTCAGCTATGCACAGGTAGCGGACGAAGCGCGGCGTATCGCCAGCGGCTTGCAGGCACGCGGGCTGGCGCGCGGCGACCGTATCGGGCTGTTCCTGCCCAATGTCCCGCATTATGTCGCAAGCTATTATGGCGCGCTGGCCGCCGGCTGCACCATCGTGAATTTTTCGCCGCTCTATACCGCTGAGGAACTTGCGCATCAGGTTGCCGACAGCGGGATCCGCACGTTGATTACATTATCAGCCAAGGCGCTGTTGCCAACGGCGATGGAGGTGCTTGACCGATCATCGCTTGAAAATCTGATCGTTGGAAATATTCCCGAAGTGCTGCCGGCGGTGAAAAGTATCGCATACCGCCTGTTCAAACGCAGCGAGATGGCAACGGTCCCCGATGATGCTCGTGTCACCAGCTATGCCGATCTGACGGATAATAATGGCAGCTACGAACATCATGAATGCGATCCGGTTCAGGAAATCGCCGTGCTGCAATATACCGGAGGCACAACCGGCCCGCCGAAGGGCGCGAAGCTGACGCATCAGAATATCACAGTGAACGCGCGGCAGATCAATTTGTTAGATCCGTTCAGCCGCGCCTGCCGCCCCGATGATCCGGGTGAAGACCGGATATTGGGCGTGCTGCCATTCTTCCATGTTTTTGCCAACGCCACTGTATTGAACCGGACGATCAACAATGGCGGGCAGATCGTGATGCTGCCGCGCTTCGATGCGAAAGACGCGCTCGCCGCGGTTAATCGGTGCCGGATAACATCCATGCCCGGCGTGCCGACAATGTATCAGGCGCTGCTCGATCATCCGGCGCTGGCCAAAACCGATTTTTCGCATATGCGCGCCTGTATTTCGGGCGGCGCGCCGCTGGCGGGCGAATTGAAAGCGCGGTTTGAAGAAGCGGCCGGTGCGCGCGTAATCGAAGGTTACGGGCTGACCGAAAGCAGCGGCGTCATCTGCTGTAACCCGTATGAGGGCGAAAACAAGGTGGGCAGTATCGGCCAGGTAATCGCGCAAACGCAGGTGAAGTTGACGGACAAGGAAGATCCTACGAAGCCGCCGCCCGATGGCGAACCGGGCGAGCTTTTGTGCAAGGGGCCGCAGATTATGGCGGGCTATCTGAACCGGCCCGATGCCGATGCGCAAGTGTTTGTCGATGGCTGGCTGCGCACGGGCGATGTAGCCGAAATTGATGCGGACGGGTTTATCTACATCGTTGACCGGCTGAAGGATATGATCGCGGTTGGCGGGTTTAAGGTGTTTCCCAGTCAGATAGAGGAAATCCTGTATAAAAATGACGCGGTTAAAGAGGCGCTGGTGATCGGTGTGCCCGACGATTACACCGGTGAAAAGCCGCGCGCTTTCGTAACGTTAAACGATGGCGCGAGTGAGGATGGCGCAATTGAGGATAGCGGGGCGCTGGAGCAGTGGCTTAACCCGCAGCTTGGCAAGCATGAGCGGGTGGATAGCGTGGTGATACGCGGCGAATTGCCGAAAACGATGATCGGCAAACTCGACCGCAAGGCCCTGCGCGCCGAAGTGATGGACGAAGATGCGGTGGACAAAGAGGCGTAGTGTCCAACGCTCACCGATTTGTGCTAGGATAAAATATCCGATTAAAAATATGACAGGAGAAAAATCATGAGCGATAAGGTTTACAAGATAACCGAGGTTGTCGGCACATCATCCGACAGTATCGAAGCCGCCGTGCAGAACGCGATAACGCGCACAGCCAAAACGGTAAAAGATCTGGGCTGGTTTGAAATCACCGAAACCCGCGGTCATATCGAAGACGGCAAGGTCGCCCATTATCAAGTGACATTGCGGATCGGCTTTACCTTGCACGATAGCGGCAGTTAACGGCAATTCGCAAATGCAGCGCGAGGCAGCAGCCGCTATCATATATGCAAGTCGCTTTTGCCTTATCGCCGCGCCAGTATGCCGTCTGAAACCTACAGGCAGCAACAGGCGGGCATATGGCGAATTATGAAATATCGATGGCGGCTGGCATTATGCCAGAGGCCACTCCCGAACAATTGATCGAAGCGGCGGCAAATGCTGAATTCGACTATGGCGGCATGTGGATCGAAAAAGATCTTTGGGACAGCGCCCAGCTGCCAAAGCTGCGCAAGAAGCTGTCTGATACCGGGCTGAAATTGCTCGATTGCGAAGTCGCATGGTTGCAGGAAGGCGAGATCGACCCGTGGCTGCTTGAACTGGTAGATATCACAGCAGAGCTTGGCGCGCCCAACCTGCTATGTGTGTCGAGCGATCCGGAGGCCGACGGGACAGCGGAAAAGTTACAGCAAATGGCCGACCGTGCCAAAGGAACCGGCGTGCGCATCAATTTGGAATATGCGTTGTTTACCGAAGTGAAATCGCTTGGCGCCGCGATGGATATTATGCGCGGGATAGACAGCGATAATAAAGGCATCTTGTGCGACACACTGCATTTTTATCGCACAGGAACACAGCCGTCCGATCTGTCCGATGTGCCGCGTGAATTGTTTGGCTATGCGCAGCTTTGCGATGCAGGCCCACAATTCTTCAAGGATGCCGACGATACCGACGGCGTGATCGAAGAGGCGGTCGATATGCGCAGGCCGATGGGTGAAGGGCAGCTCGATATTGCCGGAATGGTCGGCGCGCTGCCGGGCAACCTACCCTATTCGATAGAGGAACGGTCCAAGCCGTTGCGTGATGATTTTCCGGATTTGAACGCCCGCGCCCGCGAATGCGCGCGCACGACGCGCGCATGGTTTGCCAAACATCACGGATAGCTTTGGAAAAGCGGCGCACACTGGCTAACACCGCGTAGCAATGCGACGCGGCGCGGTTCAGAACAGTTTGGTGCAACCGATATCGCTTTTGCGCGTATGGGTTGCATGCTCCAAAACGCTTTTTTGAACGATCCTGAAAACGGGGCTCCGTGGAACGCCGTGTTGGGCGGCGGGCCGGTGTTGGCTACATCCATCCATGCCGGCCATAACATCCGCCTGGAATTGCAGCCTTGGCTGGAGATTGGCGAAACCGAAAGGTTGCGTGAAGAAGATCCGATGACGGATTATTTTTTGACGACCGCAAATAACAATATCCGCGCCAACCGATCCCGGTTTGAATGCGATTTGAACCGTCCGCGCGCGGGCTGCATCTCCGCAAATCCGGAAGACACATGGGGCCTGAAAATCTGGGCTGAAGATTTGCCAGCCGAGCAAATGGATAATTCGCGGCAGCTGCATGATGCGTTCTACGAAATGGTGCGCTATCAGTGCGACGATCTGATCGCGCAACATGGCCGCATTCTGGTTATCGATCTGCACAGCTACAACCACCGGCGCAATGGGCCGCAGGGTGAAATAGAGCCGCGACCGGAAAATCCGGACATCGATATCGGGGCAACAACGCTTAACAAGGCGGTGTATGGCGATCTTCTTACCCGCATGACGAAGAAGCTTCGCAGCGTGCCACTGCTCGGCAACACGCCCGACGTGCGCGAGAATAAACGCTTTCCCGACGGCGGTAACTTTCCCGAATGGCTGGCAGAAATATACGGCGATCGGGCCTGTGTGATGACGCTGGAATATAAGAAAATATTTATGGATGAATGGGGCGATACCGCCAACATTCTGGCGTTGCAGCATCTGCGCAGCGGATTGCTTGCTGCGGTTGAAGATGCATATCGCTGGTTTGAAGAAACCGCGTGACAGCTTCGCCGGATAATCAGCCGTCCGAAAGCCACGCGCTTTCTCCGTCAGCCAAAATAGTGGACAAGGCGCTGGCCGATTTTGACGCAGAACTGGATTGGCTAACGCGGTTCACACCCAACAATATCGATTATGTCTGGCAGTCGTTCAGAGACAGCAATTTCAAAACGGCCCCGCGCCTCGCTTATGATGATACCGGCGTCGATCTTCCTGCAATGCGCAGCAAACTTTTCGCGCTGCCCGTACAAGAAATTGACGAAGCATTGATCGAGGCTTTGCTGATAGAAAAGCAACGCGAAATCGACCGTCAGATCGAACTGGTGCGGATGCGCGAAAGCAGCGGCGTTATCGTTGCGAGCATGGATTTATTCGGAAGCGTTGATGAAACATTGCGCAATACGGCAGAGGCGATATTGGCCGATGTCCCCGATATGCAGCAACATCCGCGCGACAGCAACGCCGATGCGTTTGTGGCTGCAGCTACAGCAGAGATGAGCTGGTATCATGAACAGGACAGCAATTTTCGCTATGCTGCCCATATCAATCCGGTCAGCGGCAGTTCGCTATATACCTCTGCTGGCGATCTTTATGTCGCGCATGATTACCGCGCGGCCGCTGCGCGCATTGATCCGCTTATCCAGCATGAAATCGGCACGCATACTGTGACCCGCTATAATGGCGAGCAGCAGCCTTTGCACGTATTGAGCTGCGGCTTGCCAGATTATGACGCTTTGCAGGAAGGCATTGCAGTGCTGGGCGAATATCTCGCCGGATATCTTCCGCCGCACCGTTTGCGCATACTCGCCGGACGCGTAATCGCCGCGGACATGGCGGTGCATGAAAACCCGGTTGAGCAGATTTTTGCCAAGCTGCATGACGGGCATGGCTTTGAGGAAATGATCGCGTTTGATACAGCCATCCGTGCAGTTCGCGGCGGGGGGCTGACCAAAGATGCGCTGTATCTGAAAGGTTTGATCGAGCTTCTTTCCTATCTGCAACAGGGCGGCGATTTTGAAATCCTGTTTCTCGGAAAGTTCGCTTTGAAGCAGTTGCCTGTTCTGGAAAAGCTGATCGCAAATGGCGTGGTAAATCCGCCGTCGATCCTGCCGCGATACATGCAGAAACCCGATATGGCCGCGCGGCTCGAAAAAGTTCGTAATATTGATATCACTGAATTTTATCAGGAAAGTCCGATACCATGAAAATTATATTTGTTGTAAATGACGTTGCCACCGAAAAGGATGACTACACGACGATCAGGTTGGGCCGGATGGCATCGGCGCGCGGCCATGATGTGGCCTTGATCGGCCTGGGCGATTTTATCTATGACGCCAGCGGGTCAGTATGTGCCATGGCCACTGTTCCGGAGAAAAAAGAATTCGGATCGGATGCTGATTATCTTGCGCATCTGCAAAGCGGGCGCGACAAACAGCGTGTTGTTGCCAAGGAATATGACATCATGATGCTGCGGTCCGATCCGGCAGAGGAATTGATCAATCGTAGCTGGGCCCCATCATCGGCGCTGCTGTTTGCGCAGTTGGCAGCGGCACAGGGCGTGATCGTCCTCAATGATCCAAGCAAGCTGACAGACGCTGTAAACAAAACATATTTTCAGCATTTCCCCGAAGCCGTTCGCCCGGCAACTTGCATCACGCGCGAAGAAGACGAGGTGCGCAAATTCGTCGAGGATCAGGGCGGAAAGGCCGTGATCAAACCACTGCAAGGCTCCGGCGGGCAGGGCGTGTTTATCATTGATGAGGACAATAAACAGAATTTGAACCAGATCATCGAGGCTGTCACGCGTGATGGCTATGCTATTGTTCAGGAATATCTGCCAGCGGCAGCAGACGGCGATATCCGGATGATAACGATGAACGGAAAACCGTTGCAGGTAGACGGCGTCTATGCCTGCCTTCACCGGTTCAGCCAAACCGATGATCACCGTTCGAATATATCGGCAGGCGGCGGCAGCAAGATGATCGAGCCGACGGCCGACATGTTGAAGGTCGCCGAAATGGCCGCGCCGAAAATCATCGCGGACGGCATGTATTTCTGCGGGCTTGATATTGTGGGCGACAAGATGATGGAGATCAATGTCGATACGCCCGGCGGGCTGAACTATATGGAAGATGATAGCGGCGTCGATTTTTCCGGTGCGATCCTCGATGATATGGAGCGCAAAGTGCTGCTACAGAATCAGTATCGCGGCACGCTTCCCAATCGCCAGATTTCGGTGGGGTAAACCGAGCGACGCAACCGCAGGCCCCGCATGACAGCGCCATGCAAGCGGCTTGACGTTTCAACCGTTACCCGCTAATTGCGCGCTTCTTGTGGTAGCCGATGCTGTTATATTTTGCAGCAGCGGTTACAGCGGAAATACATAGCGCACATTGTTTGACTGCACGGGTGGAATATCGGCTGAGCCGCCACCAAGCCTTTGATGGCCGCGGGTTTTTGAACAAAGTAACCTACTCATACTACTTCTTTAAGGTGAAGATATGCCAACGATTAACCAGCTGGTCCGCAAGGGCCGGACCCCGCAGAAGACCAAGTCGAAGGTCCCTGCCATGGAAGCGAATCCGCAAAAGCGCGGCGTTTGTACCCGTGTTTATACGACGACCCCGAAAAAGCCGAACTCGGCCTTGCGTAAAGTTGCCAAGGTGCGCCTGACGAACCAGCGCGAAGTGATTTCCTACATTCCCGGCGAAGGCCACAATCTGCAGGAACACAGCGTCGTGCTGATCCGCGGCGGACGTGTGCGCGATCTTCCCGGTGTGCGGTATCACGTACTTCGCGGCGTTCTGGATACGCAGGGCGTTAAGGACCGCAAACAGTCCCGTTCCAAATATGGTGCCAAGAAACCAAAATAGCCCGTCATTGTACGGATGCTCCGGCATATGCGGGGCAGTGGTTTTGAAAATTTTCGGAGTTTAAATTATGTCACGTCGTCGTAGACCAGAAAAACGCGTTATCCTGCCCGATCCAAAATTCGGTGATATCGTGCTGTCGAAATTTATGAATAATCTTATGCTGGACGGAAAAAAATCTGTCGCTGAGCGCATTGTGTACGGGGCGCTGGACAGCGTTGAGGCGAAAGCCAAAAAAGATCCCATGATGATGTTTCATGATGCGCTGAACAACGTAAAGCCGGGCGTCGAAGTGCGCAGCCGCCGTGTTGGTGGTGCCACCTATCAGGTTCCTGTTGAAGTGCGCCCTGAACGCGCGCAGGCACTGGCTATCCGTTGGGTTATCTCTGCAGCGCGTGGCCGCAGTGAAACCACGATGGCCGCTCGGCTTTCTGGCGAGTTGATGGACGCGGCGAACAATCGCGGCAATGCGGTTAAGAAGCGTGAAGACGCGCACAAGATGGCGGAAGCCAACCGTGCATTCGCGCATTATCGCTGGTAGCGGATCGCCGGTTTTGCGGCGCATGCGTGGCCCGTGCCGCGAATACGCCCGCGAATGTGATGACTGACTGTTAACAGGGGCTGGCCAAAGCTGGCCCCTTTCCCTATATGGCGGCGCAATTGACCGTCCCTCGTTTGGAGTAAAGACTATGGCACGCAGCCATCCACTGGAAAAATATCGTAACATCGGCATCATGGCGCATATCGACGCCGGCAAAACGACGACCACCGAACGCATCCTTTATTACACAGGCAAATCTTACAAAATCGGCGAAGTGCATGATGGCGCAGCGACGATGGATTGGATGGAGCAGGAGCAGGAGCGCGGCATCACGATTACGTCTGCTGCAACGACATGTTTCTGGACACCGAAAGACGGCGAAGGCGACGAGCACCGGATCAACATTATTGATACGCCGGGCCACGTCGATTTCACGATTGAAGTCGAACGCTCGCTTCGCGTGCTCGATGGCGCGGTTGCTTGTTTTGACGGTGTGGCCGGTGTGGAGCCGCAGTCCGAAACCGTATGGCGGCAGGCGGACAAATATAAAGTTCCGCGCATGTGCTTCATCAACAAGCTGGACCGCACGGGCGCAGATTTCAAATATTGCGTGCAATCGATCATTGACCGTCTGGGTTCGGTGCCTGCTGTGCTGTATCTGCCGATCGGTATCGAAGGCGGCCTGAAGGGCCTCGTCGATCTGGTGAATGAGCGCGGCATCGTATGGCAGAATGAAGATCTGGGCGCGGCATATGATTATGTCGACATTCCTGATGACATGAAAGACGAGGCCGCTGAATATCGCGAGAAGCTGATCGAGCTTGCTGTCGAGCAGGACGATGACGTGATGGAGCAGTATCTGGAAGGCAACATGCCCGATGTGCCCACGCTGAAAAGACTGATCCGCAAAGGCACGCTGAACCAGAGCTTTGTGCCGGTATGCTGCGGCTCTGCGTTCAAGAATAAGGGCGTTCAGCCCTTGCTCGACGCGGTTGTCGATTATCTGCCAAGCCCGCTTGACGTTCCTGCGATTAAGGGCGTTCTGCCTGACAGCGACGAAGAAGCCGAGCGTCCATCGAGCGATGACGAACCGTTCTCCGCGCTTGCTTTCAAGGTGATGAACGATCCGTTTGTAGGCTCGCTGACATTCGCGCGTATATATTCGGGTAAGCTGGAAAAGGGCACCTTGCTCAATTCGGTGAAGGATAAGAAAGAAAAGATTGGCCGTATCCTCGAAATGCACTCGAATGACCGTAAGGACATTGACGAGGCGTTTGCTGGCGACATCGTGGCGCTGGCCGGAATGAAGGCGACCACCACGGGTGATACGCTTTGCGATCCAGCAAACCCGATCATTCTTGAACGGATGGAATTTCCCGATCCGGTTATCGAGCTATCGGTTGAGCCGAAAACAAAAGCCGACCAGGAAAAAATGGGCGTTGCGCTCAACCGCTTGGCAGCCGAAGATCCATCTTTCCGTGTGACCACCGACCATGAAAGCGGGCAGACAATCATCAAAGGCATGGGCGAATTGCATCTCGACATTCTGGTCGATCGCATGAAGCGCGAGTTTAAGGTTGAGGCAAATGTCGGCGCGCCGCAAGTGGCGTACCGCGAATATATCTCGCGCCCTGTCGATATTGATTACACGCATAAGAAACAGTCGGGTGGTTCCGGCCAGTTCGGCCGCGTGAAGCTGACCGTAACACCGGGCGAGCGCGGATCGGGCATTATTTTCAATGACCAGATCAAGGGCGGCAATATTCCCAAGGAATATATTCCATCTGTTGAAAAAGGCATGCGTGAGACAGCCGAGGGCGGATCGCTGATCGGCTTCCCGATTATCGATTTTGAAATCACGCTGACAGATGGCGCGTATCATGATGTCGATTCCAGTGCGCTGGCATTTGAAATCGCGGGCCGTGCTGCAATGCGCGAAGCGGCTCAGAAGGCTGGTATCACCTTGCTGGAACCGATGATGAAGGTCGAGGTTGTTTCACCTGAAGAATATCTGGGTGACGTGATCGGCGATATGAACAGCCGCCGCGGACAAATTCAGGGTACAGATTCGCGCGGCAATGCGCAGGTCGTCGATGCTCAGGTGCCGCTGGCCAACATGTTCGGCTATGTGAATGAACTGCGTTCTTTCACGCAGGGCCGCGCGCAATACAGCATGCAATTCTCGCATTATGATGAAGTGCCTGCAAATGTTGCAGCCGAGGTGAAAGAGAAGCTGGCCTAGCGCGGAATAATTCGCTAAGGGCGCTGATAATTCGTTCCTGGAGCCGATTCACCACCGGCGGGACGGGTATCCATATAGGTGTTGACAGGATGGGCGAGTCCCGCCATTTGCGCGCGGACTGTTCCGTCCCTGATTTAATGATTTTGGAACCAAAGGTAGGATAAAATGGCTAAAGAGAAGTTCGAGCGGAATAAACCGCATTGCAACATTGGCACCATCGGCCATGTTGACCATGGCAAAACCACACTGACCGCTGCGATCACGAAAGTGATGGCGGAAGTGAGCGGCACCGGTGCTGCGGTTGACTTTGCCAACATCGATAAAGCTCCCGAAGAGCGCGAGCGTGGTATCACCATCTCGACTGCTCACGTTGAATATGAAACCGATGCGCGCCACTATGCGCATGTCGATTGCCCCGGCCATGCTGACTATGTGAAGAACATGATCACTGGTGCGGCGCAAATGGATGGCGCGATCCTTGTGGTGAACGCAGCTGACGGCCCAATGCCGCAGACGAAAGAGCATATCCTGCTCGCCCGTCAGGTTGGCGTGCCTGCCATGGTTGTTTTCATGAACAAGGTTGATCAGGTCGACGACGAAGAAATTCTCGAATTGGTTGAAATGGAAATCCGTGAGTTGCTGTCCAGCTACGATTTCCCCGGTGATGATATTCCTATCATCCGCGGTTCGGCTCTTGCTGCTCTTGAAGGCCGCGATGATAATATCGGCAAAGAGAAAATTATCGAGCTGATGAAAGCTGTCGATGATTTCATTCCGCAGCCTGACCGTCCGGTTGATCAGGACTTCCTGATGCCAGTGGAAGATGTGTTCTCGATTTCCGGTCGTGGTACCGTTGTAACCGGGCGCGTTGAAACCGGCGTGATCAATGTTGGCGACGAAGTCGAAATCGTGGGTATCAAGGATACTGCGAAAACGACTGTGACCGGCGTTGAAATGTTCCGCAAGCTGCTTGATCGCGGCGAAGCTGGTGACAATATCGGTGCTCTCATTCGCGGCGTTGCGCGTGAAGAAGTTGAGCGCGGTCAGGTTCTTTGTAAGCCTGGCAGTGTCACACCGCACACTGAATTCAGTGCCGAAGTGTATGTGCTGTCAAAAGATGAAGGCGGCCGTCATACGCCGTTCTTTGCGAACTATCGTCCGCAATTCTATTTCCGCACTACGGACGTCACCGGCGAAGTGATCCTTCCTGAAGGCACCGAGATGGTAATGCCCGGCGACAATGTAACGATCGACGTGAAACTGATCGCTCCGATCGCGATGGATCAGGGTCTGCGCTTCGCAATTCGCGAAGGTGGCCGCACCGTCGGTTCAGGGGTTGTCGGAACGATCAAGACCTAATATAGGCCGCTTACCGCCACGGATATTGATTCGTGGCGGTTCGGTTTTTTTGATAGAATTACGAAGCAGCTGTCCCGGCTTTCCTTTTGGGCTGACGGGCTGGCTGTTTTTTGGCTCTTTGACATCGGTAATTGGAAGATTTGGTAAGTAACCCATGGAAACGCAGAATATCCGCATCCGCTTAAAGGCATTCGATCACCGCGTGCTTGATCAGGCAACTGGCGATATCGCTGACACGGCGCGCCGCACTGGCGCGTTGATCCGGGGGCCAATTCCTTTGCCGACACATATCGAGAAATTCACTGTCAATCGTGGCCCGCATATCGACAAAAAGTCGCGCGAGCAGTTTGAAGTGCGCACGTTCAAACGTGTTCTCGATATCGTACAGCCAACGCCGCAGACTGTTGACGCGCTGATGAAGCTCGATCTTGCTGCTGGTGTGAATGTAGAGATTAAACTGGCTTAATCGCCGGTGCTGCCGAAAAGCAGCGGACGACATAGGAATACCGCCGGCGGTTCTTCGGAGCCGAAACTATCCGGGCCGCGTTCCCCGTCTCGTCAAATTTTCCCGTCGGGGATATTTGGCACCTGGCCCGGACGGGGCTCGCTTGACGAACATCGGGGTTGGAATTTGTAACACGCCCGCACGGCAATCGTGCACGCGGGCCTCTGGTTAAGGAGTATGGATCATGCGCACAGGCGTGATCGCGAAAAAGATGGGAATGATGCGGCTCTTCCAAGAAGACGGCCGTCACGTTCCTGTAACTGTTCTGGCGCTCGAAGGTTGCCAGGTGGTTGGTTCACGTACCGATGCAAAGGATGGCTATTTTGCTGTCCGCCTCGGCGCCGGAGCCCGTAAAGCGAAAAATATCAACAAGCCTCAGCGTGAGGAATTTGCCAAGGCAGAAGTCGAGCCAAAAGCGCGCGTCGCGGAATTCCGCGTCAGCGGCGAAGACGCTCTGCTGCCTGTCGGTGCACGTATGACGGCGGATCACTTTATTGCAGGCCAGATGGTGGATATCACCGGGCATACGCAAGGTAAGGGCTTTGCCGGCGCGATGAAGCGTTGGAACTTTGGCGGCCTTCGTGCCAGCCATGGTGTCTCGATCTCTCACCGTTCGCATGGTTCGACCGGTCAGCGGCAGGATCCGGGTAAGGTTTTCAAGAACAAGAAAATGGCCGGCCATATGGGCGACCGTCAACGCACGCAGCAAAATCTGCAAGTGGTACGTACCGACGCATCGCGCGGGCTTATCTTCGTTAAGGGCTCAGTTCCCGGCGCGAAAAATGGCTGGCTGCTGATCCGCGATTCGGTGAAGATCGCCGTTCCGGAAGGCGTTCCGTTCCCCGGTGCGCTGCGCCGCAATGCTGATGAAACCGCATCCGAAGACGCGCCAGCGGGCATGATCGAAGAAGCGGCCGTAGTCGAAGCCCCTGTTGGCCCAACCGACGCCGAAATCGCAGCAGCTGCAGAAGCGGCTCCAGCTGAAGATAATGCTGGCAACGAAGCGGATGGCGACAAATCCGGCGGCGATGACGCAAAGAAGGAGGGTTAAAACATGAAGCTCAAAGTTCAAACCCTCGACGCGAAGGCGAAAGGCGATATCGATCTAAATGACGATGTGTTCGGTCTTGATCCGCGCGCGGACATTTTGCACCGGGTCGTTAACTGGCAACGCGAAAATGCGCGCGGCATTGCACGTGCCACACGCGAGCGTGGTGATGTAGCCCGCACCGGCAAGAAATTCGGCAACCAGAAGGGCGGTGGTACCGCACGTCATGGTAACCGCCGGGCGCCTATCTTCATCGGCGGTGGTAAAGCACATGGCGCACGTCGCCGTGAGTTCAATCCATCATTGAACAAGAAAATCCGCAGCCTTGGGCTGAAAATGGCATTGTCCAGCAAAGCCAAGGCGGGGCATCTGATCGTTATAGAAAATCTTGAATTGAACGACACGAAAACGAAGCTGCTGACGGGCAATCTGTCAAAGCTGGGTTTTGGTCGCACAGCGTTGGTGATTGATGGCGACGGCGTGAACGATAACTTTCGCAAGGCATCTTCAAATATAGTCGGTATCGATGTTCTTCCGGCGATCGGCGCGAATGTTTATGATATTTTGAACCATGATACGCTGGTGCTGACGCGCTCTGCGGTCGAAAAGCTGGAGGCGCGCTTCAATGGCTAAGGCAAAAGATATCGATACGCGGCATTATGACGTGCTCGTTTCTCCGCACATTACGGAGAAATCCACGCTGCTGTCCGAACATAACGCAGTCGTTTTTCGCGTGACGAAAGAAGCGACCAAGCCTGCGATTAAAGCAGCTGTCGAGGCGCTTTTTGATGTGAAGGTGGCGAATGTGAACACGCTGGTCCAAAAGGGCAAGGTAAAGCGTTGGAAGGGCAAACCTTACAGACGCAATGACGTGAAAAAGGCCGTCGTGACTTTGGCAGAAGGCCAGATGATCGACGTGACCACAGGAGTTTAAGGTAGCATGGCACTCAAAAGCTATAAACCCACCAGCCCGGCACGTCGCGGCCTTGTGCTTGTCGATAAATCGGCGCTGTATAAAGGTCGCCCGGTAAAGGCGCTTGTCGAAGGCAAGCGGAAAACGGGCGGTCGCAATAACAAAGGCCACGTCACGTCGCGCGGCATTGGTGGCGGTCACAAACAGAAATATCGCAAGGTCGATTTCAAGCGCCGCAAGTTCGATGTGGTTGGTACAGTTGAGCGGATCGAATATGATCCCAACCGCACCGCTTTTATCGCGCTGATCAAATATGAAGATGGCGAACTTGCCTACATTCTGGCGCCGCAGCGGTTGGCGGTAGGCGATAAGATTGTCGCTGGTGACAAGGTTGATACCAAACCCGGTAACGCCATGCTTCTTAGCCAGATGCCGGTCGGTACAATCTGCCACAATATCGAATTGAAGCCCGGTAAGGGCGGGCAGATTGCGCGCAGTGCCGGTACATATGCACAGCTTGTTGGCCGTGATGGCGGCAAGGTTATCGTGCGTCTGAATTCAGGTGAGCAGCGGTATATTCTCGGTTCCTGCATGGGCACCGTTGGTGCTGTTTCCAACCCGGACAATGGCAATACGACCCTGGCGAAAGCTGGCCGCAATCGCTGGCGTGGCAAAAAGCCGCTGACCCGCGGTGTGGCAAAGAACCCGGTCGATCACCCGCACGGCGGCGGCGAAGGCCGGACATCGGGCGGCCGTCATCCGGTTACGCCATGGGGCAAGCCGACGAAGGGCGCGCGTACGCGTAAGAACAAGACGACAGACCGGATGATCATCCGTTCACGTCATGCGAAGAAGAAGAGGTAAGTCATGGCACGTTCCGTCTGGAAAGGTCCATTTGTTGACCTGTATCTGTTGAAGAAAGCCGAAACGGCACAGGAAGAAAATTCGCGCAGCCCGATCAAAACATGGTCGCGCCGTTCGACAATCCTGCCGCAGTTTGTTGGCCTTACATTCAATGTCTATAACGGCCAGAAATTCATTCCCGTTTCGGTGAGTGAAGACATGGTCGGGCAGAAGCTTGGCGAATTCGCGCCGACCCGTAACTATTATGGTCACGGCGCAGACAAGAAGGGCAAACGGTAATGGGTAAGGCAAAATCCCCACGCCGCGTTGGCGATAATGAGGCTCTTGCAATGGGCAACAGCATCCGGGGTTCGGCACAGAAGCTGAATCTGGTTGCTGGCCTCATTCGCGGTCGCAAGGTGGAAGAGGCGATGAATATCCTGTCTTTTTCCAAGAAAGCCATGGCGATTGACGCGAAGAAAGTGTTGGCATCTGCGATTGCGAATGCGGAGAATAACCACAATCTGGATGTAGACAGTCTGGTTGTCGCCGAGGCAAGCGTCGGCAAATCGCTGACCATGAAACGGTTCAAGGCGCGTGCGCGTGGCCGTTCGGCACAGATACTCAAACCGTTCAGCCGCCTTCGCATTGTTGTGCGAGAGCAGGAAGAGGAAGAGGCGTAGAATATGGGCCAGAAAAGTAATCCTATCGGGCTTCGCCTGCAGATCAACCGGACGTGGGACAGCCGCTGGTTCGCGGAAGGCTCTGACTATGGTCAGATGCTGAATGAAGACATCAAGATCCGCAAGCATATCGTAAAGACACTTCCGCAGGCGGCAATTTCCAAAGTCGTTATCGAGCGTCCGGCGAAGACATGCCGTATATCAGTATACGCGGCTCGCCCCGGTGTAATCATCGGGAAAAAAGGCGCTGATATCGAAAAGCTGAAAAAGCAGCTGGCGAAGTTCACCGATTCTGAGATTTCGCTGAACATCGTCGAAATCCGCAAGCCAGAAGTTGATGCCCGCCTTGTTGCGCAGGGCGTCGCCGATCAGTTGCTGCGCCGGATCGCATTCCGCCGCGCTATGAAGCGCGCGGTGCAATCCGCTATGCGTTTGGGCGCAGAAGGCATCAAGATTGTGTGCGGTGGCCGTTTGGGCGGCGCGGAGATTGCGCGCGTGGAATGGTACCGCGAAGGCCGCGTGCCGCTTCACACGTTGCGCGCCAACGTTGATTATGCCGAGGCAGAGGCACTGACTGCATATGGTATCATCGGTATCAAATGCTGGATCTTCAAAGGCGAGATTCTGGCGCATGATCCGACCGCTGCTGACCGTTTGATGATGGAGGCACAGACCTCCGGCGTCCGTCCTCACCAAGACCGGCGATAAGGAATAGGTTAAACTATCATGCTGCAACCAAAGAAAACCAAATACCGTAAACGGTTCAAAGGCCGTATCAAGGGCAACGCTAAAGGCGGTACAGAACTGAATTTCGGTTCCTACGGCCTGAAGGCGTTGGAACCTGAGCGGGTTACTGCGCGCCAGATCGAAGCGGCTCGCCGTGCGATCACGCGTCATATCAAACGTCAGGGGCGGCTATGGATTCGTATCTTCCCTGATACGCCAGTGACCAAAAAGCCTGCCGAAGTTCGTCAGGGTAAGGGTAAGGGTTCGGTTGAATTTTGGGCTTGCAAGGTTAAGCCCGGCCGTATCATGTTTGAACTTGATGGCGTGCCCGGTCCGATTGCGGCCGTCGCGTTTCAGCGCGCTGCGATGAAGCTGCCTGTTAAAACCAAGGTTGTGGGCCGTATGGGCGACACTTCACATCTGGGAGCGAAATGATGGCGAAGACTGCTGATCTGCGCGTCAAATCTGACGACGAGCTTTCCACCCAGTTGACCGAATTGAAGCGTGAGGCGTTTAACCTTCGCTTTCAGTCTGCAACTGGCCAGCTGGAAAAACCAGCACGTATCCGGGAAGTGCGCCGCGATATCGCGCGCATCAAAACCCTTCAGGGCGAGCGCGTTGCCGCTGCCCTAAATACTGACAAAGCAGGAGCATAATCCATGCCTAAACGTATCCTCTCCGGCACGGTGGTATCTGACAAGAACGACAAGACTGTTGTTGTGCGCGTTGAACGTAAAGTGAAACATCCGCTGTACGGCAAAATCATTCGGCGTTCGAAAAAATACCATGCCCATGATGAAGGCAATGAATTCAAAGAGGGCGAAGACGTCCGCATTGAAGAAACAAAGCCTATTTCAAAGAACAAGACATGGCGCGTTCTCGACCGCGAAACGCCCGATGGCAAGCCTGCTAAACAGGCTGAGCCCAAAGCAGAAAAAGAGAGCAAGCCCGAAGCGGCGTGATCTTTTAATTTAGTAACCTAGGAACTACCGGGGGCGGCGTCGCTGCACTATCCCGGAAAGCCAGACGAAAGGAAAATGCATCATGATTCAGATGCAGTCAAATTTGGAAGTCGCTGACAACAGCGGTGCTAAACGGGTTCAGTGCATCAAAGTGCTGGGCGGTTCAAAGCGCCGTTTTGCGAGCGTCGGCGATATTATCGTCGTTTCCGTTAAGGAAGCTGCGCCGCGCGGCAAGGTTAAAAAAGGTGACGTCCATAAGGCCGTGATTGTGCGCACCCGCAAGGATGTGCGCCGCGCCGATGGCAGCGTGATCCGCTTCGACAGCAATGCTGCCGTGCTGATCAACAATGCCTCGGAGCCAATCGGTACGCGTATCTTTGGCCCCGTGGTTCGCGAACTGCGCGCAAAGAAGCATATGAAAATCGTAAGTCTCGCGCCGGAGGTGCTATAATCATGGGCATGGCAAAAATAAAGAAAGGCGATACCGTCGTGGTACTCGCTGGCAAGGACAGGGGCAAAACGGGCGAAGTAACGCGCGTTGATCCCAAAGCCGACAAAGTCGTGGTATCAGGCGTGAATGTTGCTGTTCGCAATGTGAAGCCGACGCAGGCAAACCCGCAGGGCGGCCAGACGCGGTTCGAAGCTCCGATGCATATTTCCAACGTAGCTGTTGCCGACCCAAAAGACGGCAAAGCGACGCGCATTCGTATTGAGGCTGACAAGGACGGAAAGAAAAGCCGGGTCGCCGTAAAATCAGGGGAGAAGATCAGTGGCTGATAAATATGTTCCCCGTCTGAAAAAGCGTTATGAAGAAGAAATCGTGAAAGCGATGATCGAAAAATTTTCGTACAGCAATCACATGGCGGTCCCGAAAATTGAGAAGGTAACGCTCAACATGGGTGTTGGCGAAGGATCGCAGGACAAAAAGAAAGTGACCAATGCGGTCGCCGAAATGGAATTGATCGCAGGGCAGAAGCCCGTGATTACCAAAGCGAAGAAATCCATTGCGGGATTTAAGCTGCGCGAAGGCATGCCGATCGGTTGCAAAGTCACGCTGCGCGGTGCGCAGATGTTCGAATTTCTTGATCGGCTGACCACAGTGGCAATGCCGCGCATTCGGGATTTTCGCGGGCTTAACCCAAAAAGCTTTGATGGCCGCGGCAATTTCGCCATGGGCATCAAGGAGCAGATCGTATTCCCCGAAATCAGCTATGACGCCATCGATCAGGTGCGCGGCATGGACGTGATCGTAACCACTTCGGCACAGACGGATGATGAAGCGCGCGAGCTGCTGCGCATGTTCAACTTCCCCTTCCCGAAAGAGCAATCAGAGGAGCAAGAGGCAGCGTGATGCTGTTTGCTTCCACTACAGAAAGGACGAGAACTTAAGTCATGGCGAAACTGAGTTCCATTAACAGAAACGAAAAACGCAAACGGATGGTGAAGAAATTCGCCAGTCAGTATGCGAAATATAAAGCGATGGCGAAAGACGAGTCATTGGATGAAAGCGAGCGAATGATTGCGCGCCTGAAAATGGCCGAAATCCCGCGCAACGCAAATCCAACGCGTATTCGCAACCGGTGTGAAACCACTGGCCGTCCGCGCGGATATTATCGCAAATTCCGGCTGTGCCGTATTGAACTGCGCGATCTGGCCAATAAGGGCCTGATCCCGGGCGTCACAAAGTCGAGCTGGTAAGGATAACGAATTATGGCAATGACTGATCCTTTGGGTGATATGCTCACCCGTATTCGTAACGGCCAGCGGGCCAAGAAAGACAGCGTCGTGTCGCCGTCTTCAAAGCTGCGCGCGCGCGTTCTTGATGTGCTCGAACGCGAAGGCTTTATTCGCGGTTACAGCGAAGAAAGCACCGGCAATCGTGGCCAGCATCCCGGCCTGCGCATCGAACTGAAATATTTCGAAGGCGAGCCTGCGATCCAGCATCTCGCCCGTGTTTCAAAGCCGGGTCGCCGCATCTATTCGGGTTCTTCGGAACTCCCGGTTGTGCGCAACGGCCTTGGTATCACCATCGTTTCCACACCGCGCGGCGTCCTTTCCGATGCCGAAGCGCGCGACGGCAATGTTGGCGGTGAAATCCTCGCGGAGGTATTCTAAATGAGCCGCATTGGTAAAAAACCGGTATCTCTGCCAGATGGCGTTTCCGCCAATATGGCAGGTGACATTCTTTCGGTTAAGGGACCGAAGGGCGAGCTTTCGATGCGCACTGCAGAAGAAATCAAGTATAATGTTGCCGACGGAACCGTAAGCCTGGAGCCTGCAAACAGCAGCAATAAAGCGCGTTCCTTCTGGGGAATGCAGCGCACGCTGGTACAAAATCTGGTTGATGGCGTGACGGAAGGCTTTTCGAAAACGCTGGAAATCACTGGCGTTGGTTACCGTGCAAAAGTTCAGGGTAAAACGTTGAACCTGCAGCTCGGGTTTAGCCATGATGTCGATTTCGACATTCCTGACGGCATAGATATCAAAACGCCTGATCAGACCACGGTCGAAATATCAGGTATGGACAAGCAGAAGGTAGGGCAGGTTGCTGCCGAAATCCGCCGGTGGAGAAAACCTGAGCCATATAAAGGCAAGGGTATCAAATATCGCGGCGAATATATCTTCCGCAAAGAAGGGAAGAAGAAATAAGCCATGGCGAAACACTCTCTCTTTGATAAGCGCAAGATGCGCGTTCGTAACAAGCTACGCGGCCAGCGGGCAGGATTGCCGCGGCTGTCCGTGCATCGTACCGGGCGGCATATCTATGCGCAGGTGATTGACGATGCAAAAGGCGCAACAGTTGCTGCCGCTTCAACAAATGATACCGGCATCAAATCCAAAAACGGCGGCAATATCGACGCCGCGTCCGAGGTTGGCAAGCGCGTAGCCGAAGCAGCTACGAAAGCCGGCGTGAAATCGGTTGTATTTGATCGCGGTGGTTTCTTGTTTCATGGCCGCGTCAAGGCGCTGGCCGATGCCGCACGTGAAGGCGGATTGGAGTTTTAAATATGGCTGATGAGAAAAAAACAGACGCCGCTGAAAATGCCGAAGCCCCCAAAACCGATGCTGCCAATCCCGGCACCACCGGCAAGGGTAACCAGCCTGAGGCTGTGATTGCACCGGAAAATAAAACGGGTGCAGATGCGCCTGCTGCGACTGCGGGTGAAGCCAAAAAAGAAGCTGCTCCCGCGGCAGAAGAAAAGCCGGCCAATGCAAAGCCTGCTGAAGAGCAGCGCGGGAACCGTGGTGGAAACCGCGGTGGGCGTGACGGCAATCGCGGCGGCGGCGGTCGCGGCCGTGGGCGGCGCAACGATCGTAACCAGCGCGACGACGATGGCGATGACTTGATTGAAAAGCTCGTCCACATCAACCGCGTATCTAAAACAGTTAAGGGCGGTAAGCGTTTCGGCTTTGCTGCGCTCGTCGTGGTCGGCGATGGTCAGGGCCGGGCCGGATTTGGCAAGGGCAAGGCACGCGAAGTGCCAGAGGCTATCAATAAGGCGACTGCTGCTGCGAAGAAAAGCATGGTGCGCGTTCCTTTGAAAGAAGGCCGTACGTTGCACCATGATGGCAAAGGCCATTTCGGCGCAGGCAAGGTCGACGTTCGCACGGCCCCCCCAGGTACCGGAATTATTGCCGGCGGCCCAATGCGCGCCGTGTTTGAATCGCTGGGCGTGTCGGATGTTGTTACCAAATCGAACGGTACATCAAACCCGTACAACATGATCCGTGCGACGTTTCAGGCATTGGCGAATCAGACCAGCCCGAAATCAGTAGCGCAGCGGCGCGGCAAGAAAATCGCCGATCTTCTGGGCCGTGGCGGAAGCAATACTGCCGAGGCAGATGCCGAAGCAGTGGCGGAGTAAGAGATATGGCTAAGGTAAAGATCAAGCAAACCGGTTCCGGTATCCGCCGTCCAAAAGACCAGCGCGCTACATTGCGCGGGTTGGGACTGCGGCGGATGCACCATGAGGTAGAACTGGAAGATACGCCCGAAGTGCGCGGAATGATCCGCAAAATCGCGCATATGGTAACCATTGTCGAATAGCTCACATTGAGCGTGAATGGCGGTCTTCAAATTTAAGCCGGAGCCTTCGTTGGCATTAAACCGGTTTCGCTGCATCGATATTCCTTTTATGAAGGAACAGCGTTTTACGAGTGCGAGCAGCCGCACAGTGCGAATAAAAGCGAAAGCGAGTGCGATATGAAACTGAATGAAATTAAAGATAATGAAGGCGCCCGCCATCGGCGTATGCGCGTTGCGCGCGGAATCGGTTCTGGCAAAGGCAAGACCGGCGGGCGCGGCGTAAAGGGTCAAAAATCCCGATCGGGTGTAGCGATCAAAGGCTTCGAAGGTGGCCAGATGCCGCTTCATATGCGCGTCCCGAAGCGCGGCTTCAACAATCCGTTCGCCAAGGATTTCGCCATCGTTAATCTTGGCATGGTGCAAAAGTTTATCGACGACAAAAAGCTCGATGCCAAAAACACGATCGATCACGCTGCGTTGAAAGCTGCCGGTCTGGCTCGCGGTGGCACCAATGGCGTGCGGTTGTTGGCGAAAGGCGAATTGACAACGAAGGCCAACTTCGAAGTTGCCGGTGCTTCAAAATCTGCAGTCGAAGCTGTCGAAAAAGCTGGCGGCAAGGTTGAGATCAAGGAAGTGAAAGTGCAATCGTCCAAATCAGCAACGGATAAAGTTGCTGGCAAATCGGCCGATGACACCAAATCCGCCGCAAAGAAACCTGCTGCGAAAAAAGCCGCGCCGAAGAAAGCAGCGCAGAAAAAAGATCCTGCTGCGAAAGCGGCCAAGAAAGAAGATTGATGCTGGCGGCATAAACGCTCTTGTCAACACAGCCCCGCTTCCCGATATACGGGCGGCGGGGTTTGACATTTTGGGGTGGATTTTGCCGCGGAACAACCCGACAGGGTATAAAGGCTGGCCGTGGATGTAATCACCGGCATTTTGGTCACCGGCAATGTCTTGAAGATGGGGATATGAATTATGGCATCGAATGCCGATAAAATGGCGGCGAATTTCAGCCTGTCCAATTTCGGGCAAGCGACCGATCTGAAAAAAAGATTGTGGTTCACGCTCGGCGCTCTGGTTATATTTCGCCTGCTGAGTTTTGTGCCGCTGCCGGGTATTGACCCGATCGCCCAATCCCAGTTGTTTCAGCAAAATGCCGCTGGCGGTGTGCTGGATATCTTCAACACGTTTTCCGGCGGTTCGCTTGAACGTATGAGCCTTATCGCGCTTGGCGTGATGCCCTATATTACCGCGTCCATCGTCGTGCAGTTGGCCGCGTCGCTTTCCCCGACATTGGCCGCGATCAAAAAAGAAGGCGAGAGCGGACGCAAGAAGCTCAATCAATATACCCGTTATGGCACCGTGTTTCTTACCGCGGTGCAGGGATATGTACTGGTTAGCGGGCTGGAATCGCAGGTTGCGTCCAGCGGTATTCAAGCGGTGGTCGAGCCGGGTACGCTGTTTCGGATCGTCGCGACGGTCAGCCTGATTGGCGGCACGATGTTCCTGATGTGGCTGGGCGAGCAGATTACGGCGCGCGGCATCGGCAACGGCATCTCACTGATTATCATGGCAGGCATCGTCGCGCAGTTGCCGCGCCTTGTCGCCAGCTTGCTGGAAAGCATGCGCACTGGCGCGATTGACGGTTTCGTCGTGTTTGGCTTCATCGCCATGTTCGTGGTTCTCACGCTGCTGATTTGCTTTGTGGAACGAGCGCAGCGGCGCGTGCTGGTGCAATATCCCAAACGTGCGACGCAGCGCGGCATGATGCAGGCGGATCGCAGCCATCTTCCGCTGAAGCTAAACACTGCCGGTGTTATCCCGCCGATCTTTGCATCCTCGCTTCTGCTTCTGCCGCTTACCGTGGCACAGCTTGGAGGCGGCGCTACCGATGTGAACAGCGGCGCGGGCGGAATGCTGCAAACTGTGAGCCAGTATCTTCAACACGGACAGCCGATCTATCTGCTGCTCTATGGTCTGGGTATTGCGTTCTTCTGTTTCTTCTACACCGCAGTGGTGTTCAATCCGGAAGAGACAGCGGATAATCTGAAAAAAGCGGGCGGCTTTATCCCCGGTATTCGCCCCGGTAAAAATACCGAGGCTTATCTCGATTATGTCCTGACGCGGATTACCGTGCTGGGCGCGGTGTATCTGGTATTTGTCTGTTTGCTGCCCGATTATGTAATGGGTGCAACAGGGCAACAGCAATTTTTCGTGATCGGCGGCACCAGCCTGCTCATCATGGTGAATGTGACGGTAGATACCATCTCGCAAATTCAAAGCCATTTGCTTGCCCATCAATATGGCGATTTGCTGAAAAAGGCGAAACTAAAGGGCGGACGTTCACGTTAGCCGAGGCGGCATGCGTATTGAAGGAGAGCCTTGATGGCGATGGATATCATTCTTTTGGGCCCCCCCGGCGCCGGTAAGGGAACCCAGGCAAGCAATATCGAAGAAGCCTACGGTATGGTGCAACTGTCCACCGGCGATATGCTGCGCGCTGCTGTCAAAGCCAAAACGCCCGTCGGCCTGAAAGCGAAAGCGGTGATGGAGGCTGGTGAGTTGGTCTCCGACGAAATCGTATCGGGTATTATCGGCGACCGGCTTGATGAGCTGGGCCATGAGACCGGTGTGATATTTGACGGCTTCCCGCGCACTGCGGCGCAGGCAACATCGCTGGATTCTATCCTGGCGGAACGCGGGCGCAAGCTGGATCACGTTATCGAGCTTGAGGTAAACGAGGATGCGCTGGTGGACCGGATAACCGGCCGTTTTACGTGCGCGAACTGCAACGAAGGCTATCATGACCGGCACAAGCGGCCCGCAAAGGAGGGCGTCTGCGATGCTTGCGGATCTACGCAATTCAAACGCCGACCCGATGATAATGAGGATACGGTGCGCACGCGTATGGCGGAATATCGTGCCAAGACCGCGCCTATCCTGCCGCTATATGAAAAGCGCAGCATCGTGAGCCGCGTGGACGGTATGGCGGATATCGGCAGTGTGACTGCCGCGATCAGATCAATTTTGAACGCATAGTTCGTCGTTTTACTGGCCGATGTTATTTGCACGCTCCGCATCGTTGCGGTAGAGTGGCGTCATACGCGTAGTTAAGCGCGTTCGATCTTTCGCGGTGATCATGCGGGCGCGCAGTGGATTGCCGGCAAGGCTCGCTCTCAAATAAAAAGGGCTGTCGATTGACGTCACCAATGCCTAAGGCGAAATCCGCACAAACGAACCGCAGCCATAAACGCCTGAAAGAGGAAGTGCAGGTCGGGTGGTGCGAACTCGTCCATCTGCCGGAGCTGGGCCTTGGCGCGGTGCGCGCAAAAATGGACAGCGGAGCAGCGACTTCCTCAATCCATGCCACCCGCATTTCTGCGTTTCAAAAAGACGGTACGGACTGGGCCGAATTTTCCTTTCGCGCTGCCAAGCAACACCCGGCGATCATGCTGCGTGCGCCAATTGTGGACCGCCGGATTGTGCGCAGTTCAAATGGCAAGGAGCAGCTGCGATATGTGATTGGTGCAAAAATGGAAATGGGCGGGCTGCAATGGGAAGGCCAACTAACGCTTGCCAACCGCGGGTCGATGGCGTTCCCTATTCTGCTGGGGCGGCGCGCGTTGCGGCGCGGCTTTCTGGTCAACAGCGGTAAGCGATGGCTGTTAGGAAAGCCAACCGCCAGCGCGCAATAGCGATAACTTTTTCAAAGGATTACGGATATGAAGATTGCGATGCTTGCCAGAAATGCGAATCTCTATTCGCACAAACGATTGGTCGAGGCCGCCGAGGCGCGGGGCCATACGCTCGACATTCTGAACACCACGCGTTGCACCGTGAACATTGCAAGCCACCGCCCGACGATCAGCTATAATGGCGAAACGCTGGGCGGCTATGAAGCGGTCATTCCGCGCATCGGGGCGTCGATCACGAATTATGGCCTTGCCGTCCTGCGCCAGTTTGAAATGGCCAACGTATGGTCTTTGAATGAAAGCGTCGCCATTGGCCGGTCGCGCGACAAGCTGCGGTCGATGCAGATTTTTGCGAAATACGGCCTTGGCCTGCCGCTCACCGCTTATGCCAACGATCCAAAGCAGGCTGAACAGATTATCAAAGCTGTGAACGGTCCGCCCGTCGTCATCAAATTGCTCGAAGGCACACAGGGCATCGGCGTGGTTCTGGCCGAAACCATGTCGAGCGCTAAATCCGTGATCGAGGCGTTTCGCGGGGCCAATGTCAACATTCTGGTGCAGGAGTTTATCAAAGAAGCCGGCGGCACCGATATCCGCGCGCTGGTCGTCGGCGGGAAGGTTGTCGCGGCGATGAAGCGCACCGGCGCGGCTGACGATTTCCGGTCAAATCTGCACCGCGGCGGTAGCGCGCAGTTGATTAAGATCACTCCAGAAGAACGGTCAACCGCCGTGCGCGCGGCGAAGCATATGGGGCTGAATGTCTGCGGCGTCGATATGCTGCGATCCAATCACGGCCCGGTTATTATGGAGGTCAACAGCTCTCCCGGGCTGGAGGGAATTGAGAACGCAACCGGCAAGGATGTAGCGACGACGATTATCGAATTTATCGAAAAAAATGCAAAGACCGGCGCGACGAAAACCAAAGGCAAAGGGTAGGCGGCTTCGGTCAAGGACTAACTGCATTTGCCGTGAGGCAACAGCGGCGGTTCGCGAACAGGCAACCATGGCTGTGTTCGTGCGGTAAAACATGGTGCAGCGCGGCAGATGCAGTTGACACTGCGCGCGACTCGATGTAACGCGCACCAATCCGAAAAGCGGCAAGAGAGCAGCTGCGCCCTTGAGCGTCCGCTGCTTTTATGCGTTTTGACCGGATATTCACCGCGATGAGATGGGCCCGTTTGCTTTGGCCTGTGGAGCTTAAGGAGTTAGAATATTGGCACGTATTGCCGGGGTTAATATCCCAACAAACAAACGCGTTATCATAGCGCTCACCTACATCCACGGCATTGGCCGTACCAAAGCGGTGCAAATCGCTGACAAGCTGAAAATTGATCACAAGACCCGCGTTCAGGATCTTACCGATTCGGAAATTCTGCAAATCCGTGAAACCATTGATGCCGATCACACTGTTGAGGGCGATCTGCGCCGTGAACATTCGATGAATATCAAACGGCTTATGGATCTGGCCTGCTATCGCGGCCTTCGCCATCGCAAGGGCCTGCCCGTTCGCGGGCAGCGCACGCATACCAATGCGCGCACTCGCAAAGGCAAGGCCAAGCCTATCGCCGGCAAGAAGAAGTAAGCTGATCCGGGGCAGTCTTTACAGCCGGCTCCGATCGCTCGCTCTTATGATATAATTTCAGACAGGATTTTGAATAGATGGCACGGGAAGCAACCAAAGTTAAAAAGCGCGCACGGAAGAATATTTCCGCTGGCGTCGCGCATGTAAATGCCAGTTTCAACAACACCATGGTGACGATTACCGATGCACAGGGCAACGCAATCAGCTGGTCCAGCGCAGGCATGATGGGTTTTAAGGGCAGCCGGAAATCGACGCCTTATGCCGCTCAGGTGGCAGCAGAGGATGCTGGCAAGAAAGCAGCAGACCACGGCGTCCGCACGTTAGAGGTGGAGATCAAGGGGCCGGGATCAGGCCGCGAATCCGCGCTGCGTGCGCTGCAATCTGTAGGCTTTACCATCACATCCATTCGCGATGTCACGCCGATCCCGCATAACGGTGTTCGCCCGTCAAAGCGTCGGCGCGTCTAGACAATTACAAGCCTCTTGGTGGAACGGCATTTGCCTGCCCATCATTACAGAAAATCAGGCCGGTTCGGCAACAGTGCACAAGCCCGATCCCGCCGCATAATGACTAGGGGATATCCATGACGGTTAATATCAAAAACTGGCAGGAACTGAAAAAACCAAGCTCGCTCGATCTGAAAAGCGGCAGTGACCCCGCGCGCAAGGCAACCTTTGTTGCAGAACCTTTGGAACGCGGATTTGGTTTGACGCTCGGCAATGCTTTACGCCGCACGCTGCTGTCTTCGCTGCAGGGTGCAGCGATTACATCGATAAAGATCGAAAATGTTCTGCATGAATTTTCCTCGCTTGCTGGCGTGCGTGAAGATGTGACTGACATCGTTCTGAACGTGAAGCAGATCGCGCTGAAAATGGAAGGCGAAGGCCCCAAGCGGTTGCAGCTATCCGCGACTGGCCCTGCCGAAGTGAAGGCTGGCGACATTGTGGTTTCCGGCGATATCGAGGTGATGAACCCGCAGCTTGTAATCTGCAACCTTGATGAAGGTGCAAATCTCAACATGGAAATCACTGCGGACAGCGGGAAGGGCTATGTGCCTGCTGTCGCTAACCGCCCGGCCGACGCGCCGATTGGTTTGATCCCGGTGGATTCGCTGTACTCGCCGATTAAGCAGGTCGCCTATAAAGTGGACAATGCTCGTATCGGGCAAGAGCTTGATTTCGATAAGCTGTCGCTGACAGTTGAAACCGATGGCACCGTAACGCCGGAAGATGCAGTGGCCTATGCCGCGCGCATTTTGCAGGATCAGCTGCAGGTATTCGTCCACTTCGAAGATGCGATGTCGCAATCATCGCAGTTGATCGGGCAGGCCGCAACGCAGAATACAGCGGAAGAAGAAGCGAACCAGCTCAACCGCTATCTGCTCAAGAAGGTCGACGAGCTGGAATTGTCTGTGCGCAGTGCGAACTGCCTGAAAAACGACAATATAATCTACATCGGCGATCTGGTGCAGAAGAGCGAAGCTGAAATGCTGCGGACGCCGAACTTTGGCCGCAAATCACTAAACGAGATTAAGGAAGTGCTGTCCAGCATGGGCCTGCGCCTGGGCATGGACATCCCCGGATGGCCGCCTGAAAATATCGAGGAAATGGCGAAAAAACTTGAGCAGGAATTGCTCGGGTAACTTATCTGCCCATTGCGGGCAGCAGCTGATAAGGCAACACGGCCAGCCTTGAATGGCCAGGATTTGGGTTCCCGTGAAACGGCCCTTCTACGAACGGAGTGAAATCATGCGGCATAAAATGGGCAAACGGAAATTGCAGCGGCCAACCGCGCATCGTAACGCGATGTTGCGCAATATGGCGGCTTCGCTGATCAAGCATGAGCAGATCATTACGACGCTGCCCAAGACGAAAGAAATGCGCCCCTATGTGGAAAAGCTGATTACGCTGGCCAAGAAAGGCGGGCTTTCCAACCGCCGTCTGGCGCAGTCGCGGTTGATGGACGATGCGCAGCTGAAGAAATTGTTCGATGAGCTGGCAGAACGCTATAAGGATCGCAGCGGCGGTTACAGCCGCGTTGTCAAAGCTGGCTTTCGTGCATCGGATAGCGCGGCGATGGGCGTGATCGAATTGGTCGACCGCAACGAAGATGCCAAGGGGCAGGATAGCGGACCCGTCGACGTCGATGCCGAAATCGAGGAAATGGCAGAGGCTGCTGCCTGATCGAATTACCGATTTTATGAACGAAGAAAAGGCGTGCCAGCGATGGCGCGCCTTTTTGTGTGTTGCTGCTGTTTGCCACTTGGCGGAACAGGTAAATTACCGCGCGGCTGCTCACATGAAATTATACGAAAACCGTTAATTGCCGTGACAGCCTCGCCGCGCTAGAGAGAAACCTAAATCAGAGGGATACCCGCTGCATATGCGTCTGCGCCATACCAGAAAAACTGCCCTCCATTTTTTACTGATCGCAACAATAGTGAGCTTTATGACGAGCATTCCCGCGCGCGGCGAAACCGGCCCGTTACCCGGTACCGAAACGGAACCTAGGCCAGAAAATATGACCGAAGCAGCCTCCGACAGCTTTACCGTTCTTAAATATCCTGACACCTTAGCGTTGCCGATTGCCGAGGAACAGTTCGGCACCAAAGTGGCCGATCCTTACCGCTGGCTGGAGGATGACGTGCGGGTTAATCCGGATGTCGCCGATTGGGTGAAGCAGCAGAATGAAGTGACAGACGGCTATCTTGCAAAGCTTCCGGGGCGCGATGTGCTGGCGAAGCGGATGGAGAAACTGTTCGACTATGAACGGTTCGGTTTGCCGCAAAAAGCGGGCGGCCGATATTTCTACATGCGCAATGATGGTTTGCAGAAACAGTCGCAGCTTTATACCCGTAGTAAGCTGTCGGCAAAGGGCAGTATCCTGATCGATCCGAACACATGGTCGCAGGACGGCACGGTCGCACTCGATGGTTGGGTGCCGTCTGAAAATGGCGAAAGATTGGTGTATACGCAGCAGGATGGCGGCAGTGACTGGCGCACCGTGCGCATTCTGGATGTGAAATCAGGCAACCCGCTGGACGACAAAATTGAATGGGTGAAATTCAGCAATATCGCATGGATTGGCAATGACGCTTTTCTATATTCGCGCTTCCCCGAACCGGCACAAGGCGCGCAGTTTCAATCGCTGAATAAAAATCATAGCGTATATTATCACAAGGTTGGCACGCCGCAATCGGAAGACCGGTTGGTATATGCCACCCCCGATCAGCCGAAGTTAAACCACATTGCCGAAGTGACGCATGACGGCAAATGGATCATCATCACCTCGTCATCCGGCACCGATGAGAAATATGAAATCACCGGAATGAATATCGGCAAAAACAGCTGGGCCCCGGTCCGGATTGTTGAAGGCTTCGACTATGAATGGAATCTGGTGGAGGGCATTGGCGATACGTTATGGTTTGTAACCAACAAAGATGCGCCCCGGCTGAAGGTTGTTAAAACCGATCTGGCCAACCCGCAGCGTCACCGAACCGGATGTCCAACTAATCCGGAAAGTTCCACATGTATCAAGACCGAATATACTTTCGCCGATGTGGTTGCGGAGCGAGAGGCGACATTGGCCCGCGCGCAGATTGTGGGAGAGCGGCTGATCCTGTCTTATATGCAGGATGCCAAATCGGTTGCCGAGATGACAACGCTGGACGGGCAGCGGATCAGCCGGATCAATCTCAATTCCATCGGCACAGCGTCCGGCTTTAGCGGACGGCCCGGCGATCCGGAAACCTTCTACGCTTTTTCCAGTTTCAACCAGCCCGGCGCGATCTACCGGTTTGATAGCGTCACCGGGCAAAGTAGCGTTTTTGAAAAGCCTGAGCTTATCTTTGATCCCGATGACATTGTGATCGACCAGCGTTTTTACACATCAAAGGACGGCACCGAAATTCCGGTATTCGTGGTTTACAAAAAGGGGCTGGATCTGGCCAGCGGCGCGCCGACATTGCTGTATGGATATGGTGGTTTCAACGTTTCTCTCACGCCGTCTTTCAGCGCGACGCGAATGGCCTGGATCCAATCTGGCGGTGTATATGCGCAGGCGAGCCTTCGCGGCGGGGGCGAATATGGCAAGGCATGGCATGACGGCGGACGTCTGCTGAACAAACAGAATGTGTTTGATGATTTTGTGGCAGCCGGCGAATATCTGATCGCCGAAGGAATTGCGGGCAAGGGGCAGCTCGCGATCGAAGGGCGTTCAAATGGCGGGCTTCTGGTCGGTGCGTCGATTAACCAGCGACCCGATCTGTTTGCGGCGGGGCATGCGGCGGTCGGCGTTATGGACATGCTGCGTTTTGACCGGTTTACCGCAGGGCGCTATTGGGTCGATGATTATGGCTATCCGGACAGGGAGGCCGACTTCAAAAATCTGCTGTCCTATTCGCCATACCATAATGTGAAAGGCGGCACCGATTATCCCGCCATTATAGTATCTACCGCAGATACCGATGACCGCGTCGTTCCGGGGCATAGCTTCAAATATACCGCAGCGTTGCAGGCAGCGAATACGGGCGATGCGCCCAAAATCATCCGGATTGAAACCCGCGCCGGGCATGGTAGCGGCAAACCAACCGATAAGGTGATTGAGGAATATAGCGACATCTACGCCTTTCTCGCCCATCATACCGGACTTGAAATTATATCGGGGAAGTAGCAGACCATGTTCAGAAAACCACCAAGCGCGAAGGCCTTTCTATCCACGATCATAGTGGCAGCGGCTGCATCCATAGCACCCCTTTTTGCACAGGCGAATATCAAGGAGGCACCGAATGAGGCTGCCGAAACAGTGCCCGGCACAGACGAGACGGCCGAAAAAGCAACGCCCGCTGGCATATCGCCAAGCGAAGTAGCTGAACGGACTGAACAATCACGGCCTGCCGTTCCGATGCGGCCAGCGCCCCCGTCTCCTCCTCCTCCGTCGCCGCCGCCACCTGGCTTTGCGCCTGAACGTTCGGTGCCGCCGCCGCCTTCACCGCCGCCAGCATCACCGCCGCGCAGTAAGAAGAAATACACATATACCAAAGCGCATCAGGTGCTGGCGTCGAAGGATGGGCGCAGCCTGCATTTCGTGGGTGACATTACAGCGCGTTCGGCTGCCGCTCTGAAAACGGCATTGAAGCAAAATCCCGATGCCAAAACCTTGGTGCTGTCGTCAAATGGCGGTTTGGTGGTTGAGGGGCTTGCGCTCGGCAATGTGATCGCCGGGAAGAAATTGAACGTCCATGTAGAAACTGTCTGCGCGTCCGCCTGCACGCTCGCGTTTCTAAAGGGGCATGAGCGAACCATGACGAAAGCGGCTGTGCTGGGCTTTCATCAGGCATCGCGCAGTTCATATCAAAGACCGCTCGACGACGATACTGCCGGCGATAATGCCGGTAACCTAGTGATGATCAATGCCTACCGCGCGGGTGGAGTGAACGACTATATTATCAACAATGCGTTGAAAACGCCGCCACGCAAAATGTGGTTCGTCAATGGCAGCGATGTCGTAAAGAATGTGCCGGGAACCGAACTGCGCCAATCCGGTGAGATTGATTTTCCGAAAGGCATCTGGTGGTCGGCTGATGACTTGCGGGCAAAACTTTACGACGAGCCGGTATGGAAGCTGCTCGCAAAAAATCGCCCGGACGTATTCTATTCTGCACTTGCCGAAATATGGAACTACGGCCTTCTTTCCAAGGAATTGGAACAGGCAATGGAAAAAGGACGCATCGAACGCAAAAAGCGGCTGTATCGTGAAGCCGGACAATATCCGGATGACTTGATTTTGTCGTTGATTGCCATCGAACGCGATTTTTGGTCCGGGTTTATCGACGGCCGGAACAAGAGTTGTATGAATGCCGGGATACGCAAAGTGCCGATTGCTGTGCCAGTGACCGCGGAGATGATCGCGCGAGAAACCGCCCTTGCACGCCGTATGGTGAATAGCCCTAGTTCCGATGCGTTACCGACGACTGACGAAGTGGATGAAGCTGCAGCGCGGGTTATAGAATTCTGGGGCGTCATGATCGCTGAAACGAACATGAACAGCTATGATGTGAAGCGTAAATTCTGCAAAGAACCGAGGTTGTTTTACGAGCAGCTGGCTGCATTACCGGATGCGCAGCGCGCCGATATCTTTCGCGCCTTGCTGACGCCGGAGTATCGCAACTACAGGCGCTGAACGGTTCGTCAGCCGCCGTTCATATAAATGCTCACTTTTATGAATAACGGCTGACGACTGAGTTCAGTCTGCACTCAATAGCGAATCGCTAATCCTGTTACATAAGCCCGGACAAGCCACTGGCGGGTGATGAAAACCAGGAGTGAGTAGCATGAACAAGATAACCAAAGCTTTTGCAGGAACGGTCGCTGCCGGCGCGTTGGCCGCTTCCGCCACCAGCCCGGCCATCGCCGGTGACCGCTATGACGATAGAGGCATCAACGCTGGCGAAGTCATCGCAGGCGCGCTGATAATCGGCGGAATTGCTGCTGTCCTTTCTAACCGTAACAATCGCGATGATCGTTATTATGATCGCAGGGACGGGCGCTATGGCTATGATGATCGGTATAACCGCCGCGGCAATTACCGGCGGACGAGCAGCCGCCAAGCCGTTAATCGCTGCATCAAACGGGCCGAGCGCCGCGCCAATCGGATGTTCGGGAATGCGCGTGTCACTGAAGTCCGTGATATTGATCGCACCCGCTACGGATACAAAGTGCGCGGGCGGATCGAAGTGAGTGATGGCTATC
>ENA-ORXU01000733-ORXU01000733.1-marine-metagenome-genome-assembly--contig:-NODE-733-length-34194-cov-4.184571_pt1 | contig 34194 bp, 29 predicted proteins | sample MGYA00237869_ERZ511484 | MGnify/ENA metagenome assembly ERZ511484 | reverse complement strand
ATAAATTACTCGTTGAAGAGTTCAAAAATGGTAACCAAAAAGCATTTAAAAAGCTTTATGAACTATATTGGGAGCGTATGTTTTTCAATGCCAAGATGATTTTAGTCAATGAAGCTTTGGCAAAGGACGTCGTTCAGGAAATTTGGATAAACCTTTGGGAAAAAAGGGCAATTTTGAAAATTAGAAATTTTGAATCGTACGTTTTTCAATCTGTTCGATTTGCATGTTATAAATATTTAAGGGACAACAAGTTTTTAACCGTTCAACTAGAGATAGTTGAAACTTTGAACTTTAGAGTTGAACCCAGTATCAACAAACTTCACGATATGGAGGCAACGCAACGTTCTATTGAAAAGACGGTTGCTAAACTAACACCAAGGTGCCGACAAATATTCATGCTAAGTCATTTTCGTAATACCAGTAACGATGAAATCGCAGGAAGGTTGGGGATTTCAAAAAAATCTGTAGAAAATCAAATCTCAATTGCTTTAAAGTATATAAAGCAAAATCTTATGCTAATAAAGCTTTTCAGTTTCTTACCCTTTATATTATTCTAGATTGCAACCAGTTATTCGAGCAAGATTTCATAATAAATTTTCTAAAAAGTTAAAAATATGTTAATATCCTATTCTTTGTGGGAGTAAGACCGCTTTTATGGTTCATATCTATATACAGTTCATTCTATGCAAGAGCGCGAGTTCAAAAAATTATTAAATAAATATTTGGAGGGGTCAATCTCTGAGGAAGAAGAGGCGCTTTTGAAAAAATTTGAACAAGGGTTAGAATCAAGAGGGGACGGAAGAAGTTTTGATTATGAAGACGATAGATTTTCAATGGAAAAATTATTGTGGTCGCATATATCCAATCGAATTGCTGTTAACGGTAAAATTAAAAAATCAGTGAATTGGAGGATTGTTGCATCAGCGGCAGTTGTATTGATAGGTTTTCTTACTGTAGGATATTATTATATGAACGATTCGAATTCTCATCTTTCGAATGTGAATTCGGAAAATTTTATTACCCTACAATTACAGGATGGTAGTGTTCAAATCATTAAAGATAATGGAACTGCAAAAATAACTGACAAAAAAGGTGTCATTCTTGGCCAGCAAAAAGGTAACGAATTGATATACAGTGAAAAAAGCTCGAACGAAGAATTAGTTTTAAATACTATTAATGTACCGTACGGTAAGACCTTTCAACTTCAATTGTCAGATGGTACTAAGGTATATCTAAACGCCGGTTCTTCTTTACAATATCCAGTTGAATTCTTGAAAAATCAGAACAGGCATATAACAGTATCCGGTGAAATCTATTTAGAAGTGACTAGAGATTCGTTGAGACCGTTTGTAGCGAATGCAAATAATATAAATGTTAGAGTTTTAGGAACTAAGTTCAATATTTCTGCTTATCCAGAGGACAGAAGGACCGAGGTTGTTCTCGTAGAGGGCTCGGTTAGTTTGTTTTCAAATACGGAAGTGTTTAATTTGGATGATAATACTGTTTTAAAACCAGGTTTCATGGGAAGCTATGATTTAAAAAAGAAAGCTTTCACAACAAATCAAGTTCATACCGAAGTATATACGTCCTGGATGGATGGGAAACTCATCTTTAGAAATATGACTTTTGAGAATATCTTAAAAAAATTAGAAAGACATTATAATGTTACTATAATTAATTCCAACATTGAGCTTTCGGATAAGAAATTCAATGCCAATTTTGGAAGTGAACCGATTCAGAATGTTTTAGAGGAACTGAAAATCAACTACGGTATCGATTATGAGATTACCGAAGATCGGACCGTATTAATAAAGTAATGCACACCTTGTCCTACTAAAATTACTGCCAATGAAATAATAAGATAAAAGTTGTAAGTATTTAATCATAAAATTAAACTTGTCTTTTTGGGCAATAAAAAATCGGAAAATGCTACGAACATTTCCCGATGGGTTGAGTGATTAAACGAAATGAATAATCACAGTTAACACCTCAAAATTATGAAAAAACTTCTTAAATCAACAAGAAGCCCTTATCCGTTTTTCAAATATGACCTGAAAATGAAACTTTCCACTCTGTTCATCTTGGCAGCTTTGTTCACCATGCATGCCAATGAAACCTATGGGCAGCGTACCAAGTTGACATTGAACCTTAGCAATGTCACTGTCGGCGAAGTTATTAACGAAATAGAGAACAATACCAATTTTCAGTTCGTCTACATTATAGCAGATGTCGATTTAAAACGGACTGTTTCTGTAAATGCAAAACGGGAAGAAATCGGTAACGTCCTGAAAGGTATCTTCCAAAATACAAGGACCACCTATAACGTAAAGAATCAACGGATATATCTCGTCCCCCATCCGAAAGAAAATCAGATTAAATCTGCAAAGGGGACAGCCCCTCAAATTAATCGCCAGAATATAGTGAACGGTGTCGTAACCGATAAGGATGGACAGCCTTTACCTGGCGCGAATATTGTGGAAAAGGGAACCACCAATGGTACCCAAACCGATTTTGACGGTAATTTCTCCTTAGAGGTTGGAGCAAATGAGGTTTTGGTCGTTTCTTATATAGGGTTTGCTACGAAAGAGGTTAACATCAATGGACGATCAAGTGTATCAGTGAGCCTAGTAGAAGATGCTGCAGGTCTCGAAGAGGTCGTGGTTGTCGGGTATGGAACCCAAAAGAAAAGTGATTTGACCGGTGCAGTAGATAAACTGAGCTCAGAAGATTTTAATAAAGGTGCAAATGTTTCGGTAGATCAGCTGATGCAAGGTAGGTCTGCGGGTGTATTGGTCAATCAGACAAGTTCAGAGCCCGGTGGAGGTGTTTCAGTTAGAATTAGAGGTATAAGTTCAATAAATGGCGGCAATGATCCACTTTACGTTATTGATGGTCTGCCACTTGATAACTCTCCGCTATTGTCCGGGGGTGGAGGTGCAGGAATAGGAAATAATCCTAATTCACGGAACCCACTCAATTCCATCAATCCAAACGATATAGAATCCATCGAAATATTGAAAGATGCCTCGGCAACTGCTATATATGGTTCAAGAGGAGCTAATGGCGTAGTTATGATTACTACCAAAAAGGGTAAAGAAGGAAAATTTAGAATTGAATATGATGTAACCGGAGGTATACAGGCCCCTAACAAAATAGATGTTCTCTCCACTCAAGATTATATCAATGTTTTAAATGGAATAGCACAGGATTCTGGCAATCCCCCTATTATCTCCGAGGGGGATATTAATGCGCTTACGATCGGTACCGACTGGCAAAATCAAATACTTCGGAGTGCACCAATTACAAGTCACGATATTTCAGCATCTGGGGGTACTAAAGACATGACCTATTCTGCATCGTTCAACTATTTTGATCAGGAAGGGGTAGTAAAAAATTCTGGAATAAAAAAATATATTGGTCGGCTTAACCTTACCAGTAATTTCGGCAAAAATCTTCAAATCGGCGTTAACGTAAATACAAGTCAAATTAACGATAACAATAATGTGGACGGAATTAATAATAATGAACAGGCAGGTCCAATATATTCAGCCTTATTGTATGACCCCACAGAGCCTGTTTTCAACGCCGACGGAGGGTTCGCAAGATCTGCTAATTTAACGGTAAACAATCCACTGAGCTTAATAGATGGAATTTCAAGCAAGAACGAGACTTATAGAACGATTGTAAATGCCTATGCCAATTATCAGATTACCAATACTTTTTCCGCCAAGTTCAATGTTGGATTTGATCGATTGACATCACGGCGAGATATCTATAATTCTAAACTTACGATCGATGGTGCTGCGAACAATGGAATTGCCAATATCGCTTCGCTTACACGTTCCAATAATTTATTTGAATATACTATGAACTATAAGAAGGACATTGGAAGTTCGAGTTCATTGAATATATTGGGAGGCGTCACATATCAAAATTTTATCAACCGAAGCTTTTCCGGGAATATCACCAACTTTCCATCCGATGTACTACTCACCGACAATTTAGGCCTAGCAAATACCGAAAACGATAACCTCTACAGTAATAAAGGTATAAACAGTCTTCTTTCCTATCTCGGTAGAATCAATTATTCACTATTTGATAAGTATCTTTTGACAGCTTCAATGCGAGCAGATGGTTCATCACGGTTTGGCGAAAATAATAAGTTTGGATATTTCCCTTCTGTTGCTGTAGGATGGAAATTATCAGAAGAAAAGTTCGTGCCGGATTTCTTCGATAGATTAAAGTTAAGAATGAGTTGGGGCTTGACCGGAAATCAAGATATAGGTAATTATGCTTCCATATCCACTTTCGGCTCAAACGGTTCGGCAAGTTCATCAGTGGCAGTATTAGGAGAATCGGCGCTAGTAGGAACTAGCCCGACCAGAATAGCCAATCCCGATTTAAAATGGGAAACTACCGCCCAGTATGATTTTGGTATAGATGCCAGCATTCTATCGGGTAGAATAAATATTACTGCCGATTATTTTATTAAAAAAACCTCAGATATATTATTAAATCTTCCATTGCCCAGAGCTTCTGGATTTAGCCAAATTCTGTCCAATGTTGGAGAGATGGAAAACAAGGGTTTCGAATTTCTAGTAAATGCCTTTCCCGTCCAAACTGACAATTTTACCTGGTCGACTACGATAAATTTTTCAGCAATAAAAAATAAGGTCAATGATATTGGAGGTAGTGATATAGTCACTGGTGGCCTTCAAGGAATAGGCAACACTACCGTATTACGAGAAGGATTTCCTGCGTATTCGTATTATGGGTATAATGTAACTGGAATATTTCAAACGGGTGATGACATAGCTAGTTCGGCACAGCCTGATTCGCAACCAGGATATCCTATTTTCGAGGATACTAATAATGACCTACAAATTACTCCTGAAGATCAACAAATTATAGGAAACCCTTATCCAGAATTTACATATGGTTTTCAGAACAGTTTTACCTATAAAGGTTTTCAGTTGGACATATTTATCCAAGGCCAAGAGGGCAATGATCTTCTGAATATAAATACAATTGAAAGTTTATATCCCGCCAATTTTCGGAGAAATAGATTGAAAGAACAGGGGCTAAATCGTTGGACTGCCCAAAATACAAATACGAAATGGCCATCTGGGGTCGAACCTTCCGCATATGGTGGTGGAAAGGTAAATACACTTTCGCTATTGGATGGCTCCTATATACGCCTGAAAAATGTTCAATTGGGATATCAAATTCCTGTTGACAAAATTTACTTCATTGAATCGGCACGTATTCATGTCACAGGTCAAAACTTATTTACCATCACAGATTACACGGGTTATGATCCTGAAGCCAATGCCTTTGGCAGAAGTAATGTGCGGCTTGACTATAATTCATATCCGTTACCAAAAACATACTTGGTTGGGGTTAACCTAACTTTTTAACTTCAAAATCTACACAATGAAAAACTACATACTTAAAATAATTGCGGTATCCCTACTCATACCATATAGCATCAGTTGTGAATCGGCTCTTGATGAAGAAGTATTTTCTGAACTGACCACAGAAACATTCCTGAATACGGAAGAAGGATTACGAACAGTTTTAAATTCATCATACAGTAACGTACAGTACATCTCTGGAGGATTTGCATGGTTTTATACACTTTCAGCAATGCCCTCTGGTGAGTCATACAACCGAGGTGGAACTGTTGAGGCATTTTTTACGCCACTTTCAAATTTTACGTGGGACAGTAATTTGGAGCTTCTAAATTTTGCTTGGAATAAACCTTACGAAGCAATTCGTGATGCTAACATCCTTTTAGACAATATCGATAACGAAGCATTAAATGGCGAATATCGTAAACTGTTGAGCGCCGAAGCTAGATTTATCAGAGGTTACGCATACACCACCTTATACGATTATTTCGGAGCAACCCCAATATTCGATTCATCGGAACCAACAAACTTGACGAGACCACGCTCCACAGATGAGGAAATGAGAAATTTTATTGAAACGGATTTCCTAAGCGCAGCTGAAAATCTACCGATTAGTCAAGAAGAATATGGAAGGGCTACTAAAGGAAGTGCTTTGGGTCTGCTATGTAAATTCTACCTCAATACCGCACAATGGCAAAAGTCGGCCGACACTGCAATGGAGATTATGAATATGCAAACATATTCCCTAGTTCCCGATTATAAAGATGTTTTTAGTCTTGCGAACGAAGGAAACTCTGAAATGCTTTGGGTTCACGCGCGTACGGCAATCGGCGGGAGACATGAGCTCAACCAGTTTATTTTTCCTACTGATTATCCTTTTCTGCCTAATAAGGGAACTTATGCGGCGAGAATTTACCTTTTTGATGATTTCGTGAATTCTTTCGAAGAAGATGACCAAAGATTGAACTTAATAGTTACAAATTATATAAATAGAAATGGAGAAGAAATCCAATTATTAGGTAATGATCAGTCCTTACCGGCTAAATATGAATTTGATTCCGATGCTACCGGAAATGGAGATGGCAATGATTTTCCTGTCGTACGCTATGCCGATATTTTGCTTGCACGGGCAGAAGCCCTAAATGAATTAAATGGGCCAAGTACAGAAGCCATCGACCTTATTAATCAAGTGAGAGCAAGAAGTGGCGTCTCGCTCATTGGCTTGAACGAGTTTAATGACGCTAACGCCTTACGTTCGAGGATTCAACAAGAAAGGGAATGGGAGTTTTATGCAGAGGTGAAAAGACGCGAAGATCAAAAAAGATTTGGTAATTTCATTTCTTTAGCACAGCAAAGAGGAAAGAATGCTAAAGATTTTCAGGTACTTTTCCCAATTCCCGAAAGAGAAATTGATGCCAACCCAAACTTAAATCAGAACAGTGGTTATTAATTAAAAGAGTAGATTTTAATTCACGAATACTACTACAAATTTTCGAGTTAGAAAAATTCTTGCTCAGTCTAAAAAAAAGTTTCTGAAGTCCACGAATTATAATCTTATATAGCTGTTAAAAGTTTTCACATGTTTAAATTTTCTTTAATTTTTATTTGCATTTTTTATATCCATGGATGCAAACGAGAAGAAGTTAGAAAACCAAATTTCATCATCATTTTCGCTGATGATTTGGGCTATGGAGATTTACACACCTATGGGAATCCAAAAAACTGCACTCCGAACATCGACCAAATGGCAGCGGAAGGGATGCTTTTTACCAGCTACTATGCCTCAAGTTCGGTTTGTACACCTTCGAGGGCAAGCTTGCTTACAGGCTGTTATCCCAAACGTATAGGCATGGATGTGAGCTCCGAACCTGTGGGCACTCCCGGTAGGCAAGTGCTGTATCCTTTGGCAAAAAAGGGATTGAATCCCACGGAGGTAACCATTGCCGACGCATTAAAGACGCAAGGCTATGCCACCGCCTGTATCGGTAAATGGCATCTTGGCGATCAACCCGAATTTATGCCAACGGAACAAGGGTTCGATTATTTTTATGGAATTCCCTATAGTAATGATATGGATATGGAGGATTGCCCCCTGCCATTGATGCGAAATCAGAAAGTTATCGAGGCCCCGGTTCGGCAAGACGACCTTACACGGCAATTTACGGAAGAGACCATAACATTTATCCAAGCCAAGAAAGACAATCCTTTTTTTATCTATTTGCCACATGTTATGGTGCATGCCCCGTTACAGGCTAGCAAGGAGTTCAAAGACAGATCCGGCCATGGAATTTACACGGATGCCGTGGAGGAGCTGGATTGGTCGACCGGAGAAATATTGGATTATTTGAAGTCATCAGGTCTGTCCGATAATACCATGGTAGTTTTTATTAGTGATAATGGCGCATCGAAGCATTTTGATGGCACTAATGCCCCATTAGAAGGCCATAAAGCTACATCTTGGGAAGGAGGTTTTCGGGTGCCGTCCATTTTCTGGTGGCCAGGGCATATTCTTCAAGGTTCGAAGACCGATGCGTTGAGTTCCACGTTGGATCTTTTACCTACATTATGCCATTTATCCGGGGCACCTCTTCCCAATGCTAAAATCGACGGAAAGAATATTTGGGAGCTCCTCGATAGTAAAACTACCGAATCACCTAACGATTATCTTTACTATTATCAGTCCGACCAACTTATGGCCCTGCGAAATGATAAATGGAAGTTGCACTTGCCCTTAGACAAGGCATACGATGATGCCTATCTCGGTACGTTCCTAGAAAATCGTCCAATGGCTCTATATAATATGAAGGAGGACATCGGTGAACAAAATGACGTATCAAGCGAATACCAAGAAGTGGTGAACAAATTGCTCGCCGAAGCGGAATTGGCACGAGAGGATTTGGGTGATCTGAATCGAAATGGGGAAAACACGCGACCGGCCGGAATAGCTATAGACGTTCCGGTCTGCAATCAATTAGCGGATTAATAAAACAAATAAGTTTAGAACTTTATGAAAGAAAATACCATGAAAAATTCAAGAAGAACCTTTTTCAAGAAATCGGGGATGGGAGTTATGGCCCTGACCGGCGCGTCAACGTTAGTCGGCAACTACGGTTTCGGAATGTCCCCGTCCGACGCGCCCGTAAATCCTACAAAGAATGACCTTTTCAAAATAGCCTTGGCCGGTTGGACCTTTGTAAAATTCGAGCTGCAACCTGCACTTGAAATGACGCAACGCGTCGGTGTAAATCACCTATGTATAAAAGATTTTCACTTACCGATGGACAGCACCGATGAGCAGATTTCGGAATTCCATAAAAAACTTGCCGAACACAACATCAAAGGTTATGGCGTCGGACCCATTTATATGAAAACACAGGGAGATGTCGATAAAGCCTTCGATTATGCCAAAAGGGTTGGTGTAAAACTGATTGTAGGCGTTCCATTATACGAACTACTCCCCTATGTCGAGAAGAAGGTAAAGGAATATGATTTTAAGTATGGCATACATATCCATGGCCCCGATGATGAACTGTATCCCTCATTACCTAGTGTACATGAAAAAGTGAAGGACCTCGATGTGCGCGTGGGAATGTGCCATGACATCGGGTATTCCGCCATGATGGGTCTAAGCCCCGCGAAACAGGCTCTCAAATACAGCGAGCGTATCCACGATATGCATATCAAAGATATGACCTCGGCCGATGCACAAGGGGTCGATTGCGAATTGGGGCGTGGGGTAATTGATTTCCCCGCACTTATCGATGCCCTCAGAAAAGCGAAATACACGGGCATGTGCAGCATGGAATATGAAAAGGACGATACAGACCCCTTACCTGGGCTGGCAGAATCGGTCGGCTATTTTAATGGGGTAATCAAAGCAGTTTAAAAAATCATTTAATTAAAAACTAGAATATGGGAAATTTAAGAAGGGATTTTATCAAAAAAGCGGGTTTGGGCACCGCGGCGATTACGGTCGGTGGCTCTGCTATCAGTTGGAGCGCTAAAAGCTATAATCGAATCATAGGTGCGAACGATCGGATACATGTGGCGAACGTTGGTACGCATTCTCAGGGCACGGAACATATGAAGGCCATGCTCGGTTGCGAGAATACCGTAATCGATTTTATTTGTGACGTTGACAGTAAAATAGCTGAGAAAACCGCCAATCTGGCGAAAGAAATGACCGGCTCCAAACCAAAAATCCATGAAGATTACCGGAAACTGATCGAGGAAAAGAATTTGGATGTGATCACCATTGCCACACCCGACCATTGGCATGCACCCATGACCATCATGGGCGTTAAGGCGGGCAAGCATGTTTATGTTGAAAAACCCTGTAGCTACAACTTACATGAAGGTGAACTACTAGGAGAACTCTCGAAAAAATACGATAAGGTTATTCAAATGGGTAATCAAGGACGTACAGGCCCTCGAATTATTGAAGGAATTAAAGACATCCACAATGGATTAATTGGGGAAGTCTACATGGCCAAGTCATGGTATGCAAATAAACGCGGGTCGATAGGAACCGGTAAGAAAGTGGCCGTACCCGATTGGTTGAACTGGGACCTTTTTCAAGGCCCGGCACCCCGTGAAGAATATAGGGACAATATCGTGCATTACAATTGGCACTGGTTTAGGAACTGGGGTACGGGGGAAATCAACAACAACGGTATACACCAACTCGATGTCTGCCGATGGGCCCTTCAGGTAGATTACCCCGAGCAGGTTAGTTCTTACGGAGGAAGGTACCACTTCGAAGACGACTGGCAATTTCCCGACTCGCAAATTGCTACGTTCAAATATCCGGGCGGTAAGCAGCTCACTTGGGAAGGACGAAGCTGTAATCCGTTCAGGAAGTATGATGCACCCAATGGCATTATTTTCTCCGGAACCAAGGGTTCTGTGAAGATATTGCCGGAAGACAACTATTATACGGCCTACGATCTTGAAGGAAATGTTACACGTTCCGTCGAAGAGGAAGAGTCGGAGGAGAAGGAAAAGCATACGGCCCTTACAGGACCGCTGCCTCAGATAACCCTACATATGGGTAATATGTTAAACGCCATTCGAAAAGGAGAGAAGTTAAACGCTCCGGTTTCCGATGGTCTTATCAGCAATGCACTTTGCCACTACGGCAATATCTCCCAAGATCTCGGTAGAACGCTAAATGTGGATACCAAGACCGGTAAAATCCTTAACGATAAAGAAGCAGCGGACATGGCCTTCAGGGAATATGAGCAAGGTTGGGAGCCCAAAGTTTAATCGGTTTCGGGCCATCCATTTAATCCTTATAAAAAAAAGAAGATGAAATATTTGAACAGACGCAAATTTATCGGGAAGACAAGCCTATTTTCCGCTGGTACGGTTTTGGGCGCTTCCGCGCTCGCAAATGGAATGGGCCTGGGGAAAAACTCGAGGAAAGGTAACACCATTTCAAAATCGCTGAAAAATAAAAAAGCGAGCCACCCTTCCCTACACTTCGACGCCAAAGGACTGAAAGCTTTACGAAAACAGGCAAAAGGCACCCATAAACGCTATGCCGATCGTCTTTTCGAATGGGTAGACGAAAATAAATCCTGGTCCCCACCGCCCGTTACGGGTGCCCAAGGCGACGAGGTCGCGCTGGAGGAAAGCGGTGCCTTTCTCACCAATGCGGCTTTTGCCTACTGCTTGTCCCGCAAAGAAGAGCATTTACAACTTGCCCGAAAATGGGCCGTGAAGATGTGTGATTTTCCCGATAAGGCAATTGATAATTACGGCATTGGCATCTATGCGGTAGGCCTGGCAAGAACATTCGACTGGCTTTACAATGATCTGGAATCAAATGATAGGCAAACCGTCAAATCTACCCTAGTGAACGTTGTTCGCAGCATGTACGACAATGCGCAGCCCGGTGCGGAAAACCCTTCTTGGTGGGCGAAATCATATCTGCACCACGATTTTTGGATCCCGATGGGAGGTTTCGGTGAATCTGCGCTGGCACTGATCGGTGAAACTGATGATGCCGAGAAGTACGCGGAATTCGCAAAAGAAAATTTCGAAATGGCCTTTTCATGGATGGGCGATGACGGGGCATGGCACGAAGGAGTGGCGGACTGGTGCTATGCAATGGCGCCTATGCTATGGTTCTACGGTGCCTGGCAGGGTATTACCGGCGAAAACCTTCACAATCGGCCCTGGATAAAAAATACAGCAAATTACAGGTTGTACCATTGGCTTCCCGAAAACGGATATATCAATTTAGATGATTCCTTTCGAAGTGGCAGATACAGTACTTCTGGCAGTGCAGCTAGCCATTTGATGCGAAGATTGGCGTCCGTTTTTAAAGATGGACACGCACAGTGGCTCGCCGAAAAAGACGAGGAATTTGATTATAAGCCATCACCGAAAGGGGCGTACATGGCACCATATGAAAGATTATCCTATCGACCGGAGCCATTGGAATATCCGCATCCTCAATCGCAAACTGCCACTTGGAACATGCTCTGGTATGACCCTTCAGTGGAGACAAAGTCCCCGGCCGACTTGCCTGCTGCCCACCACTACGACAATCTTGATATGGTCATCATGCGTACAGGATGGACAAAAGAGGATGCCGTAGTTTCTCATGCTTGTGGCCCGGTCGCCGGTCATGCCTTAGCTGAAGTTGCAAGGAAAGGAACTGATATTGCTCCCAATATTTACTACCATGACCATGTCGACTATAATTCCTTTACACTATTTGCCAACAACCAATATTTTATAATACCCTCTGGATATGCCAGACGTGCCAGCCATTTCCAAAACGTAGTAAGCATAAACGGGGCCGATTTTAGTGGGGATTCCCGCTTAAAAATTAAAATGGCCGGATTCAAAACCGGCAGTGATTTTTCGTATTCCGTGGGCGACGCTACCGAAGGGTTCCTGCCCGAACTCGGCATTGAATCATACCGACGGCACATGGTATTGGTAAAAAATGAGTATTTGGTCATCTTCGATGACCTGAAACTCAGTGAAAAAGGAAGAAAAAACTGGATTTTTAACCGTTTCAGTTGGACGGCGCATAGCGATCCTAATACCCATGATTTCACGATAGATGGAAAGCATGTGGAATGGAAAGCGGAGGGGAAGCCTCCACTGAATATGTACATGCTCGAACCACCGGAATTTGGATGGGAGCGTCAACTTTTTCAGTCCCTAAAGGGAGAACCTATGATGGAAGCACTCCGACTCAGTAAACCGGAATATTACGGATATACGCAACAGGCTCTTTCTGTATGGGCATGGAATCCTCTAAAAAAAGACCCAGAACACCTAAGAAACGAACAGTTTACGTCGGCCTTACTAGGAGAAGACTTAGCCGTCGGTTTCTCCGTTTCTTCGGAAACTCCTGCTGATTTTTCGGACAAACGATTGAAGGACCGTGAACTGCTATTGTTTGGAGAAAGTCTGTCTATGCCAAATAGCTATCTGCGAATTAAGAATGGTAAAGTACTGAAAGACAACTAGTCTTTAGTTATCAGTAAACCAATTTCTTGATTAGAATTTAGAACACTTAAATTATTTCAACAGCATGAAAGAAAACATGGGAAAAAAAATTTTAGTCGCTTTAAGTATGGTCGGTCCTGGGCTATTTTTAATCGGTTACAATATTGGTACGGGAAGTGTTACCACCATGGCAAAGGTTGGCGCGGAACATGGAATGAGCCTTACCTGGGCCCTAGCGCTAAGTTGTATTTTTACATACGTACTAATGGTCGCGTATGGGAAGACTACTCTAGTAACCGGAAAAACGGCCTTGAATAATATTAAAACCCATTTAAAGATGGGTAAGCTATTGGCTATTTACATAATGATTGCTCTTATACTCGGAGAAATCCTAGCGTTAATGGGAATTTTTGGAATTGTATCGGAACTAGTTCAGGAGGGGTGGAGAATACTTACTGGAAATGAGGGTTTAAGTACGTTTGGTATTACCGCAGTCTTAGTAGTAATCATGTACTTATTGCTTTGGTGGGGCAAATATCAGTCCTTCGAAAAGATTATGATATTTTTTGTCATTCTTATGGGTCTTTCCTTTGTTGCGGTCTTTTTTATGGTGAAGCCAGATCTTGGCGAGATTGTTACTGGATTAGTTCCCGGTATACCAGAGAAAGAAGGATCCTTGCGTTTAATTGCGGCAATAGCCGGGACAACGTGTTCAGCTGCCATCTTTATCATGCGCAGTACGGTTGTCGCCGAAAAGGGCTGGGGTATTAATCAACTAAAAGATGAGAAACGTGACTCTATGGTTTCGGCCAGTGCGATGTTTTTTCTAAGTTTTATTATTATGGCGGTAGCCGCGGGTACACTCAAAGTAATGGGATTAGAATTAGATAATACCGTGGATATGATTAAGCTCTTTGAGCCGATAGGTGGAAAAATAGCAGCAATCATGCTCATACTTGGTATCGTCGGGGCTGGTTTATCTACTATATTCCCTATTGTATTGATTGCCCCTTGGCTTATAAGTGATTATACGGGTAAGGAACGGAACATAAGTTCACCTATGTACCGTATTTTAGGATTGGTAGGTATTCTTTTCGGGTTTGGTATGCAATTTATAGATACCACCCCTCCGCTACTCATGGTGTTCTCGATGGCCTTTCAAGCCCTTATTTTACCTGCTGTAGCAATTCCAATTTTAATTCTCGTAAATCGGGAATCTTTAATGAAGGAACACACTGCTTCAAAATTTCTCAACGTCGGCATTTGGGGGGTAATCGTTTTCAGTCTCATAACCAGCTATTTTGCAGTTGCCGACTTTTTCTGAATTAATCAAAATATAAAAACCTTATGAATATAATAGTATCCGAAACCAAGGAAGTACTTGGCAAAAAAGCCGCCGAGAATGGGGCAGAACTTTTAAGAAGGGCTATCGATAAAAACGGAGAAGCCAACATTATTGTCGCAACAGGTGCCTCCCAGTTCGAAATGCTGAGTTACCTTATCAAGATGGATGTTGTTTGGAAAAAAGTAAACGGTTTTCATCTCGATGAGTACATTGGAATTAACGATAGCCATCCCGCATCTTTCAGAAAATACTTGAAAGAACGTTTTGTAGATTTAATTCCTATAAAAAATTTCACTTATATAAATGCTGAATCAAATCCCGAAAAAGAATGTGATCGCCTCAACAGTAAATTTAAAGGACTTGAAATAGATGTTGCCTTTATCGGCATAGGTGAAAACGCACACTTGGCATTTAATGATCCACCTGCTGATTTTAAAGTTTCAACGCCTTATATCGTTGTTGAGCTTGATGAAGCATGCAGACGTCAACAATATGATGAGGGGTGGTTCAATACCATAGAAGATGTGCCAAAGAAAGCAATTAGTATGTCAATAAGCCAAATTATGAAGGCAATGGCCATTGTTTGCAGTGTCCCAGATGAACGAAAGGCACAAGCTGTCAAAGATGCCGTAGAAGGTAGTATTACTCCTCAAGTGCCAGCTTCAATTTTGCAGAAACATTCGCATTGTTGGCTTTACTTGGATAAATCAGGGTCAGCAAAATTTCTAACAACTCATAAATAATTACATAATGAAGATTTATAAAATTGCAATCGTTTTTTTCGTCGTGTGCTTTACGAACTGTGCGCCAAAATACAACATACTCACCCAATCGGAAAAAGATGACGGCTGGCAATTATTGTGGGACGGGAACACAACCGATGGATGGAGAAGTGCACGGTCGGCAGAATTTCCAAAGGAGGGATGGGAAATCAAGGATGGCGAGCTAAATGTAGTTACTACAGGAGGAGAAGAATCGTTAGCGGCAGGGGATATTGTGACCAAAAAACTTTATGGTGATTTTGAGCTTAAAGTTGATTTTAAAGTAAGTGAAGGGGCAAACAGCGGTATAAAATACTACGTGGATACGGAAATCAATAAAGGCCCGGGATCATCCATTGGCCTAGAATACCAAATTCTCGACGATGAGCGACATCCCGACGCAAAAATGGGTAGTCATGAGGGAAGTAGAACATTAGCATCTTTATATGATCTTATAGCGGCAATTCCAAATAAGCCCGTAAATTCAATTGGAGAGTGGAATACGGCACATATTATATCGAAAGATAACCATGTTGAACATTGGTTGAACGGAACTAAGGTCTTGGAATTTGACAGGAAAAGCACAACATTTAGAGAATTGGTCTCGGAAAGCAAATACGAGAAATGGCCAGATTTTGGAGAATTGGATAAAGGCCAGATACTATTGCAAGACCATGGGTTTCCCGTTAGTTTCAGGAATATTAAAATTAGAAGTTTAGAGGATGAATAGAATCATTGCTTAGCGGACATGTAAACAGAATAACATATGTAAGTTGACTTTAGAAGATTCACTGCTGAATCGGCATAAATTCCTTGATTGAGTAGATTGAGCGCACACATATTTTGTGTTTAAACAATTATTCTACAAACGAACGACCGACTGAAAAACCAAAAATTATATATGTTCAGGTTTTTGAAGGAGATTATTAAACTGAACTTCACTAGTTTAATAAAATGGCCGATTTATAAACAGGGTTGAAAAGCCTTTTAAATAATGATTTCAGTTCCATTTGTCGTTCAATTGGAATTTCCCGAAAAAGACTTTGGAAGGAACTGAAAAATATATTTAAACAATCGATTAATTATGCTCTTTTAACTATCACAAACTTCTTGCAAAAAGCACTAATTCCATGCTCGAAAGTTCAATTAAACGTAATTTCCACTTAATTGAACTATTACAATTAAACCCACGTTTATCTATACTTTTCAAAAACTAGAATCTGTTTACGTATATAGATTCTAAAATTAAACTTTTTGTTGAACAGAATGCTAAATAATAAGAACAGATAATAGCTAGTATCTAGAGGGAATAGAGGTGCAATAAATCTGAATAGTTTAGATAAAAAAGCCTTCCATCAGGAAGGCTCATAACTATTAAATAGTATTTCTAGACTTGGGTATAACCATTATAAATTTCCCGTCCGTATTTTTCGGTAATTATTATGTCGTTCCTATCTTTAGGTTCTACCGAAATTATGATATGTCCTTTATCCATTGCATTCTTGTACTCCGTGGATGCTGAATCGGACAGCCCAGCCTTCGTTAATGCACCAATTATTGCACCCGTCGCACCACCGGCTCCCGCACCGGCTAAAGCTGCGGCAATCGGACCGGCTACGGCGATTCCAAGACCTGGGATTACAATAGATGATCCTATAGCCAGAAGAGCACCTGCAATGGCACCAACAGTTCCTCCCACAGCACTACCGGTACCCGCACCTTTTAATGCTTCTTCCCCAGTCTTGCTAATATGTTCATTGGTAGCATAAAAGCGTTCCTTGGTATCCTCCGACATTATAACGGTAATATCATTTGTGCTATATCCCGACTTAATTAAAAAGTCGTAGTAATCGTTTGCGCTTTCCGCTGTATCGAATACTCTGTCGATACGTTCATCCTTAAACCTGTATTCAGTCATAATTTTAATTTTTTTATTCCCTTAAAATTAATAATCTACAAGCGACATTATTAATCCGATTGCGATTTCTATTAACACGTATAGTGCTCCATTTAAAATAGAAATTACCTCTTTAGGACAAATCCCGAATATTACTGGAAATTATGATCTGAGTTCGTGATAATGGCATTATCTTAGGTTTAAAATGAGATAGGTGATTATTATTAAAAAACTGTTCCGTTATCCTATAAAATCAACTAGGGGCACTTCGTCGAGAAAACTCGGTGTGCTATCATCAGGTTTTGAAAATGATAGAAAAGTAGCCGTTGTAAATAGAAAGGACAAAATCGTTACAGGCAGGGAAGCTTCAAAGCTTCTGCACTTGAAGGCATCCATTTCGGACGAAATGCTATCCATCGAAGCTAAATTCATGGATAATATATCTTTTCAACTGCCAAATAAGAACGACAACCATATGTACAAACTATTTCGCAATGATGTTACTGGAATTCCTTTGGGAAGAGATGCCGACCTATGGATTTCACAATATTTGGGGGGCCATTATCGGTTGATCCATCTTGGAAGGAATACGACTACAGTACAACAAAAGCGTGGTGGAGCGCTTAACGAGACAAAAAATTATGCGGATTCCTCCCCGGTCCACCTGATCAATGCCCAAACCTTGTTAGTCCTGAACGAAAGATTAAAAAATAAGGTTCATGTACGTAACTTTCGCCCCAATATCGTCGTCGGAGGAGCAGCTGCCTTTGAGGAGGACTCTTGGAAGCTTTTGGAAATCAGCGGTATCCATTATAGGGTGCAGGAGCGAACCAACAGGTGCGTTTTTACAACCATCGACCCCGAAACGGGAAGACAGGACAATAGTATGGAACCCCTGAAACGATTAGCGTCCATACGACTTCGAATGGGAATGAGGCCTACATTCGGTATCGGTCTTGTACCGTTATCGGAGGGAACCATCGAGGTTGGCTCGGAAATTAAGAATTTAATGCTTCATTGAAATTATATGGGTGACAAAGAAAATATTTTTGATGTTGGAATTATCGGTTGCGGTCCACGGGGCCTGTCCGCACTGGAGTCGCTATACACCTCGGTAGGGAGGGGGGATAGCATACCAAAAACCTTGATCATCGAAAAATCCAATTATCCCGGTGCGGGACCTATATATAGTCTTGACCAACCCAATACAAATTGGCTAAATGTTTCCGAACGTGGTCTTGATATATGGCCTAGGAAAACTGCAAAACTCGATAAGATCAATATAGATGGCTTTCCGGATTTTCAGGAATGGTCGGGCTATTCCAGAAAAGACGTATCGCCAGAGAATGTCGACCATTTTCCCTTTCGGTCCGAAATGGGAAAATATCTGACCCATCGTTTTGAAAGCATTGCCAACATACTTGTACGTGAAGGGTTTTTGGAATTCGTTCAAGGTGAAGCGGACCGGATCGATATAGAAAATAATCTGGTCAAGGTACATACTATTGGTGGGGACAACTATTTGGTTCATGAAGCTGCTCTATGTATCGGTCATCAGCCCATAACGTTGGACAGCCAATTATCCGGTTGGCAAAGCCGCGGCCTGGAGTTGGATAATATTGAACTTTTTACCCAACCCTATCCCATCGACCGGTTACTTTCTTCGGCAGAAACGTTCCATGACCGAAAAGTTGCCATTAGGGGCTTTGGTTTGGCCATGATCGATGTGGCCCGTGCATATACTGAGGGGATGGGCGGCGAATTTAGAATCCTTGATAGCTCATCGCGAAAAATGGAATATCATGCGAGTGGACATGAGCCTAACGAAATTTTAACCTTTTCATTGGACGGTTTACCAATGGCTCCTAAGCCTGTGAACAAAAAACTGGATAAGCTATATGTTCCATCCGAGAAACAGCTGAAGAACTATAGTGATAAAGTAAAGGATTCCTTATTGGCAGGACCAAATTCCACGGAATTCTTGATTACGGCTATTTCTCCCATTATTTCAAGGAAGTTTATGGAACTGGGAGACAACGGTCATGAACACTACCTGTCCGAACCGGAAATAAATGAACTCATATGTTCATGGTTACGCAACGGGGAATTTGCCCATGAACTTATAGTCTCGAAAAACCTTTCTGCCAAGGACGTCCTACAACAATTTTCGGGTATGGCCACAGGACACGAACCCGTTAGCCTCGACTACTGTATCGGTCATGTATGGCGCCATGTACAGCCCACTATGTACGAACTGCTATCTTTCGTTGATATTTCAGACGAACTTATCAGCGCTGTCGTTCAACTGGACGAACGTCTGAAAAGATACTCCTATGGACCGCCAGTAGATAGCCTACGACAACTATTGGCCCTAGTGCGTTCGGGTCATTTAAACCTGGATTTCGTAAAGGACCCCAATATAATCTTGGAAGAGGAAGGCTATGTTTTCGAACATGACGGAGAGAGGAAGATAGTTCAAACTATGGTAAATTCCGTGCTGGATTCCCCTCAAATTTTGAAAGTGGCGGCCACATTACCGAAGGGGCTTATCAATTCCGCCGATATAGAGCCTTTACACGATAAACTAGGCTTGCGCACCAATGAGGACGCCTTAATACAAAAAACGGATGGCTCGAGCATTCCCATTGCCATAATGGGCCGTTTGGCCAAGGGAACTTTGATCGGGGTGGACGCAATAGCAGAGTGTTTTGGAAAACGTTCAGGCCTTTGGGCCGAAGTATTTATGAAAAGATTTCTCGAACGTGAAAGAGAAAGTATTCCTGTAACAAAAAATGTTGAAGATAGTTTGTAAAGATTTCTATTGCGAATTTAATAACACTCAAAATATTGCTTATCTAACAGCCTCGATAAACTTTTTTATCGCATTTTCATAGGAATCCCCGTTTATAAAGGTAGGTGGCTCGATATACGCCATTTCCCTGAACATTTTTGGGCTTGGCAGCCCAGTGGTAATGTTTTTGCCAGCAGCGTCGAATCCTTGTACGGTGTCATTATCCGAGATAATATAGGTTCCCTTTTTTCCCTTCAATATCTTAAATTCCATCAAGGCTATTTCGAATTTTTCCAATCAACGATTTACAGCGCACTTGAACCATCAGAAAAAAAGCTATTATCGTAGCTAAAAATGTCCATGGATAACTTGATTTCTGGACTTTGTCGGAATTACCTTCTAAATTGGATGTATTCATGATATAGGAACTGTTTGATAATAACTGCTATATTCGAGCTATTAATACTGATGATGAGACTTTTCAAGCAGCGTCTAGAGCCTTTAATTGTAGTAATTCCAAAGAAGCCATGGCCTTCTGAACGGACATAAACATTAGGCAGCATTCCATATTTTTATTCATTAGAATTTCTTTATTTTCTTGAATGCGACCATGGCCCGTAAAGTTCTTTATTGATTTTTTGAGGTTCTTGGCATTATTATAAGCGGAAAACACTAAAATATTCAGTTCCCTAAGCTCGTCCAAGTTACAAATTGAGAGATACGATTCGAAATCGTCGCTCAGCTTTCTTACATAATCTTTTAAGGTGTTCTTTCTATGCTTCACGTCTGCAAGTAATTTAGCTGCATCGATCTCGCTTATCCTTTTAGTATGTGATAGAATCAAACTTTCCATGGAATCCTTTTTACAATGCTACCATTCCTCCGGCTATCGCGGCGACTCCCGATAGAATGGTACTGAGCACCAGCCACCAAGCAGCCGAGGCTGCAGTAGCCCTTGCATGTTCCGCCTGTATTATCGCCTTTCTTTTGGCAATTTCCATTTGTTGCCCTGCGGTCGTCTCGATTTGGGCGACTTTGTCCATTACCTCCTTTTTGCCATTTTCAATAGTATCCATAATGGTGTCGATATGCTCTTGCTTGATATATCTGTTATTGGTTACCAGAGCCCTTAACGTATTATTGTCAAATGTTGAAAAACGTTTTTTGATGATTTCAAGGCTGTCCTTGGGGTCATCCAGTATTTTTTTCACATCATCCTTTAAAAGGTTAAAATTCAATTCCTCCCGCTCCGTGGAATCGAGGAAATTTGCCACCTGCATTTCCATGCGCTTTACGAGCCTTTTCTCGTTCTCCCTATCGAATTCCTTGGTAACGCTCTGGACGGTCGAGCTTATCCGATCGGCGTAGTTTTCGAGCTCTTCCCGGTTCAGGTTCGTATTGTTGTCCAGCAGGTCGATGACGGTTTTCCTGTCCAACTTTGCATAGTTGTCGGAAATCATGGATATGGCAACATTCGGATCGTTCAATATCTCCTTTACCTTGTCCTGAAGCGATGATTTAGAAAGTCCCTCATCGGATGTCGAAGAGAAATAATCTTTCAGGTCGTTTATCCTGCGATCTATTTGCTCACGCTCCATATCGGTAAATTCCTCCACTACATTTTTGATGCCATCGACCGTTCCAGGGGATTCTTTGTATTTTGAGACAACGGTGTTCAAGACCTCCTGTAATCGTTGGGCCTTCCCTTTTTTCTTGTTGTCGTCACTATCACCGTTCTCGTCGATCATTTTTGTGAGCACCTGCTGTACGGCCATCCACTTTCCGGCGGTATTCTTGTTCCTTGACTTTTTGGCGATACCTTCAAGATCGTTCCTCAAATTCTCATAATCTGGAATTTTATTGTCCACCCTGTTCAAGAAGTTATCGAGCACCTTCGACAGCTTGTCCGTATTCAGTCCATTGTCGAACTCCTTACGTATTCTATCGATGGTACTGCCTAGTACGTTCTCGACCTTCTTCTCGGGCGATGGGGCGAACATTGAACCTATCATGTTAGCTGAACTACGTAGTCCGGAAGTAGCGGCGGCGATAAGGTTGCCGATAAGGGTACTCGCAATCTTGGCTTCCAGATAGAAAAGCAGTAAAAAGAACAGTCCCCAAATAACAAGCGCCGTCGTTATATTGGTCCACTCTGATTCGATGACGTTCAAATTTAGAGCCAAAGCCGTAGCACCAAAAAGGGCGATACTTGTAGTAACAACGCTCCAAATGCCAAATGCGGTGGTTATCTTTACGCCCATGGAAGTTCCAGAGGAATAGTCCTGGTCGAACGTATGTTCGTCCCGGACACTCGAACCCCCCGGCTCGACCTTTGATTTGGCGTAGTTCTTCTTGATGTCCCCGACCGCGGTCACTCCAGCGGCCACGGAAATGGCGGTCAAGATGAACTGAAATGCAAGGGCCAAGATTACGCCGGCCAGTATGGCGATAAAAAAATTGGAATCTACGATAACATCATCGGTAATTACAGGTAGTTGAACTGAATTTAGGGCTGAGGAAAATATAGTGAGTATCATGAAATAAAAGTTTTAATTAAAGGTTCTTGAACCGAACGAATTTCGATTAATCATGTTAATTTTATTATTCCGATACAAATTAACATTAACTGAAAAAGGATTATCCGAAAAAATTGGCGTGCGTTATTCTCAAAAGATTTGGATAAACTGCCTCCTACACCGAGTATATTAATTTAGATGCCGATATTCGTTGCTATCTAAACATTACGAATGTTCCAAACCTTTAAAAGTTATCCTATACTCAGATTTTTGACCACCTGCATCAGTGGCCTGCTCGTATTATTTACAATTATCCCATTTATAAGTATAGAGCATTGGTCCATCAGGAGCTTTGATTTTCCGCATATCCAACTCACGATTCTTACGGCGATGCTTTTGATCGTGAAGATTCTTTATTTCGGAGAAAGAAATAAATGGTATTACCTTACGGTAACGGCTTTGACCGCCTGCTTACTATACCAGATATCCAAAATATGGCCCTATACCCAAATGGCGAATTATGAGGTCGAGAGCGCTTCCTTCGATAGTTCGGCTATCCTAAGTATCTATACATCGAACGTGCTACAAGAAAACCGGGAACAAAAACTGGTTGTTGACGATACAGAACGGTTCGATGCCGATATAGTGTTGTACACTGAGACCGATGCGCAATGGTCTAGTTACTTGAACAGGAGATTGAAGAAAAAATACCGGCATAGTATCGAAATGCCCTTGGATAATACGTACGGGATGGTACTTTATTCGAAATTCAAACTGGAGGACGAATCCGTGGAATACATGGTGAAGGACACCATTCCCTCTATCCATGCAACGATTATCCTGCCATCCAAAAAGAAAATCCAGCTATATGCTATCCATCCCGCACCACCTACCCCATTGCACAATCCGAAGTCCCTGGACCGTGATGCGGAACTTATGAAAATCGGTCGCCTGGCTAAAGGATCCAAATATCCTGTGGTCGTTATGGGCGACTTTAACGACGTTGCCTGGTCGGAAACCACCTCTTTGTTCCAGTCCTATAGTGGCCTCCTCGATCTTCGAAAGGGTAGAGGGCTGTTCAATACCTACCATGCCGACCATTGGTTTTTAAGATGGCCCTTGGACCATGTTTTCGTATCCCCGGAAATTAGGGTTATCGATGTCCAGCTCGGGGAGAACGTAGGCTCCGATCATTTTCCATTTTATACCCGACTTGCGCTTGAACCAAAGAAAACACTGGAACAAAAATTGCCGGCTCCCACTGGGGAAGTTATCGATGATGCCGAAGAGCAGATAGAAGAGGAAAAAGTGGAGGACAGCCTTCAAGAAAACAATAAATGAAACGGTTTGATATATAAGTGTTGTGCTCTATTAAAACAAAATCGGAATAAATGAATCAATTGCCGCAAATTGAAACTGAACGACTAATGCTAAACGAATTGAAAGCTGATGATATAAGGGACATAGTTAAATATGCTTCCAATAAAAAGATATCGGACTATACGCTGAACCTCCCACACCCATATTCCGAACAAGATGCGATTTACTGGATAAATCTTGCTCACCAAGGGTTGAAATATGGAACCAATTACATTTTTGCAATTCGATTAAAAGTAGACAATCAATTTGTCGGAGGAATAGGATTTACTGTAGAGAAGAGATTTAATCGTGCTGAAATCGGCTATTGGATTGCAGAACCGTTTTGGCGAAAAGGCATAGCAACTGAAGCTACAAAATCGATAATTGATTTCGGATTTGAAAAAGTTGGACTGAACAAACTTACTTCATCTCATTTTGCAAAAAATCCGGCTTCTGGAAAGGTTATGCAAAACAGCGGAATGATAAGAGAGGGCGAATTGAAAGAACATATTTTGAAGAATACCGAATATCACGACTTGATTCAATATGGAATAACGAAAAAACAATTTGGAAAATAACAGAGCACAACACTCTGTCAGATTGCAATATCCGTAGGATAGGAGACCTATTTGCCGATATCGCCGCTACGGCTCTATTACTCGACATATCAGGACGCTATATGCAATCTGGTACGCCAAATTTTAATCCCGATAACGCAAAAACCACACGGATACGTCCGCTAACGCGGACTCCTTGGAGAACTATGAAGCGAATCTAAGCGGATGACAGCTATCCGCTTGATAGTTGATAGGTTTTTGCTATATTCCCTCAAAATTTGCCGGACTCACATAGCGCGGCGTTATAGAAAAATGGGTGATCTCTGGTTGGAACTATCGAAAATCCTAAAGTGATTTTACCGGTATTATCAGATATAAAACCGTTCATTTGTAATAAAATATGAACCTGATTATTTTCGCACTTTTAGGCTTCGCCATAGCTTTCCTTGGTAGTATAGTGCCCAGCTTTTTGAACCTTACCGTTGTCAAGTTCAGTCTGAAGAGCGGTAGAAGACCAGCATTGTTCCTTATAGGCGGTTTTGCTACGGTACTTTTCTTTCAGGCAAATATCGGCGCCTACCTTGCAAGTATTTTAATGAAGAACTCCGGCTATATCGAGATCATCCAAAAAATAGGGACCGGAATTTTGATACTTTTATCCATCAATTTTTTCAGGCTGCACTTTACAAAAAAACAATCCCGGAAGAAAAAGGATATCGAGAGTTCAAAGGCCTATCTGCACGGTGTGGGAATGAGCCTGTTGAACACCTTCGCCATTCCCTTTTATTTTACGACAATTTCTTTTTTAATTGGACTGGACTATTTTGAATATACCCTCTTCAATGCCCTTATTTTTTCGATAGGTTCGACGATCGGGTCTTTTTCTATGTATGCCATTTATGCCACCGTCGCAAGCAGGATAGAGCACAGGCTTACCCATATTGCAACAAAAATGAATCTTATTATCGGTTGCCTGACCGGTGTGGTCGGTATCGGCAACCTGATGTATTTATTCCAATCTTGACGGATAGGGGCAAAAAATTTTTGGCCGACATCGATTAACAACCGTAACTTAGGAGAGAATTAAAAGGTATACTATTATGGCAATACTGGGAGGAATTATTAAATCGTTTATTGGACTTCGCGATGCGGTCACTGGGGACCCGGACCCGATAGGGGAACAGCGCGACGTTTTGAAAAGCTTGTTGGAGCGGGCAAAGGACACCGCATTCGGGAAATACTATGGGTTTAGCGGACTGTTGGAACAGACGAACGTACAGACTGCATTCGCGGATAAGGTACCTTATTATGATTACAATAAACTCGCCGAGGACTGGTGGTCCAGATTGCACGAGGGGGATAGCGATATTACCTGGCCCGGAAGCCCGGATTATTTCGCCCTCAGTTTGGGCACTACCGGAAAGACGAGCAAACGCATACCTGTCACCGCTGATATGGTATCGGCCATCCGAAGTGCGGGAATAGAACAGGTATACGCGCTGAGCAATTTTGACCTGCCAACGGATTTCTTCGAGAAGGGAATTCTTATGTTGGGAAGCTCTACAGATCTTGAAGAGCGAAAGGGAAAGCTGGAGGGCGAGATAAGCGGTATCAGCGCAAGCAATATTCCTAACTGGTTCAGCGGCTTCTATAAACCGGGAGAGGCTATTGCAAAAATCGAAGATTGGGACGAACGCGTTAAAGCGATCGCGGAACAAGCCTTGGACTGGGATATCGGTGCCATTAGCGGAATCCCTTCATGGATCGAACTAATGTTGCAGGAGGTCATAGCATATCATGGTTTGGCGAACATCCATCAGATATGGCCGAACCTCGAGGTATATACTTCCGGAGGCGTGGCGTTCGGTCCCTATGAAAAGAGTTTTAATGCACTGTTGGCCCGACCGATAACCATAATCGATACCTATCTTGCTTCGGAAGGGTTCATTGCCTTTCAAGCCAGACCAGAGACAGATGCCATGCGATTGGTGACCAACGGTGGTATTTATTTTGAATTTGTTCCCTTTGAGCCGGAGTATATCAAACAGGATGGGGGGCTTGTGGACGATGCCCCGTCGGTAACCTTGTCGGAAGTGGAGACCGGAAAGGATTATGTGTTGATCATCAGTACCGTTTCAGGAGCATGGCGCTATCTGATAGGGGATACCATTGAGTTCACGGACGTGGAACGTGCGGAGATAAAGATAACGGGACGAACCAAATTCTTCCTGAACACGGTAGGTTCCCAGCTTTCGGTAAACAAGCTCGATGATGCCGTCCAACACCTCGAATCTGTACTTGGAACAACGATTCCCGAATATACCTTATGTGCGAAACGTATCGATGGTGAATATAACCATGTATGGTACATTGGTACCGATGAAGAAGGGAATTCGGATTCGGTAGCGGAGAAATTGGATAAATTTCTCAAAGAGGCTAATAAGAACTACAGGGTGGCAAGGGGAAAAGCCTTGAAAGGAATCCAAGTACATTTGGTCCGACCGGCGATGTTCCATGAATGGAACGCCAAAAACAAAAAAAAGGGCGGACAGGTTAAAATGGAACGTGTAATGGGCGAGGAGAAATTTACGGAATGGGAAGATTTTGTTTCTTCGCAATTACGTCAATCTTGATTAACGTCTTTAATGAGAAAACAAGCCCTTATTAAAAAAATCAATTATTTCTCCAGTATGTAAGATCGCATTTTTACCTTGGAATTGTCCAGAACGTGTTTAAGCTCTTCATTATCCTTGAAGGTGGGCCTATCCAATATCCTGTACTCAAAATCAAGTTGGAAGGTATCCTGTTCGAACGGCCATGGCTCAACGTTCAGTGAACCGGTGTCCGAGCCCTTTATAAAATACCGCCTATTCTTGATTGTTTTGTTGATTTCCACCTTGCGCCCTACTTCTGGAATTTTGTCCTGACAAAGTATAAGTGAAAGGCGGTCGGAAAAAAGCATAAGGTCATATAAATGGTCTTCGTCTTTTTGATCAAGGCCGTACAATTTTCGTTGGGCCTTGCGCAGTCCATCCAAACCTTTTAGAAATTTTTTCATGGGAGCGTATTCCTTTGCTAACGAGTCGTATAGAAATGCCAGGTGCCTACCCGTTAATAGGGCTACCATCTGTGATTTCTGCATAGCGTTCGCAAATACCCGTTTGGCATGTTCTAAGGTTTCCCCGTCAGAACCTCCTTCCATAGTGAAATCCCTTGGGGTCCCGTTTTCGGTCAGGTAGTCCTGCTCTTCGAAATCCAACAAATGGTCGTCGTGTTCTATGATACCGGTAAGCACGTCCACCCAATGTTCGGGCATCCACTTTTGTTTTAACTGTGATGCTATCTTTCCCGATAACAATCCATGGGCATAATGTGAAATAATTTCCCAACCCTTTTCATTATGTTTTACGATCATGATTTTTTAGCGAATTTAACATGAAAAAATGAAACCGTTTAACCCTTTTGGTCGTTAGATCGATTCTGAGTATAGCGTAACACGGTATTTATTTTGAAGTCCATTTCAGTTAAGAGAAATAGCTATTGCGGCAACCCCTCGCACTCATTAAGTTTATTTTTGTATCGAAAATTATATAAATAACGGGATTCCAGAATTCCAAAAAAAATACACATGGAAACATATTCAGAAAAATTGGTTCTAGCCTAAGGGAAATTTTGGAGAAAAACGAAGATGCAGTAAAGGGTTATAACAAAGCAGCCGAAAATGCAAAAGAAATAGGGTTGCAGAGCTATTTCCAAAATAAAGCGAAAGAGCGAGTAAATTTCATCGCTTCACTTCGTGCTACGTTACCGAACATCGATTTGGGCGATGCCGAAATCGACGGAAGTGCTACCGGGGCAATGCACCGAGCATGGATGGATGTCAAGGCGTTCTTCTCGGGCGACAATGACGAGGCAATGCTGGAAGAGGCCATTAAAGGGGACAAGGCAGCAGTATCGGAATATGAGGAGCTGTTGGAGGATATCGATCTACCACCATCCGCTGCCGAGATCATACGCCAGCAGATGAACTGGATCAAAAAGGACCTCACAGAAATCGAGACAATGGAGGACGTTCGCTAAACGCTCCATTATTCTCTATTCACTCATGGAACCCTCCAATCGAGGGTTCATGTATTTAAAAACCAGAAAATTAGAATTATGGGTTATTCACAGGCGGCCAATCTAATGAACAGGTTATTGGGCGCAAGCTACCATGCGGAGCATGTCTATACGGAGGTTATCAAACGATTGGAAATCGGGGCCATGAAAGAATTTTTGATGGCACAAGCGGTACAAAAAAGTCGATTCGCGAATATCCTTACGGACGATATCGTGCGATTGAACGAAGACCACAAGCGGAAATCGGGAATCGTAGAGTCGACAGGAAATATATGGAGCGAACCGATGCTGTTCATAAAGGGAAATTCGGAAGAAGCAATCTTGGCCGAATGTAAAAAGGCGGAACAGAATCTATTGCACGAATACAATGAGGTTCTTAAATATACTTCTATCAGGGATTCCACACGCAAGCTTATCGAAGTCCAACACGACGAACTGAAGGAAACTATCGATAACGCCTTTATCATATAACCTTCGACCAATTGGAATTCGTTACCTACATGAAAAAGTTCGATTATTCCTTGGATTACAAAAATCTCGACCTTCGAGAGTCTCCGCAGCTGTATTCGATCGGTAAGGGGGAACAAGGTGTATTATCGGTCGAACCCTATAAGTCGGAATTGTTGCCCTATTGGCGTTTCAAGAATCCTGAGGTCGCAAAGACTTCTTCCGAAAAAATCTACCGCATGTTTCTGGAATATCTGGACAATGATGATTTCGTCGGAGCGGACATGGCCCGAAAATTTCTTCAGATGGGCTTTACCAGGGCGCGCAGATACGCCAACTACCCGGGTGGGAAAAAATACATCGGCCCAGTGCCGGACGATAAAAAAGGAGTCAGTGGTGCCCATGGTCGAAAACAAAAGGAACGTGGTGCCGAGGACTCTACCAAGGCGGAGTCGGCACTGATCTTCAAGGCTGCATGGGACATTGCAAAGAACGATGAACGATACCTACATCTACGGGAAAAATTCATAGAAAATTTTGGGTAATGCAAGGAAAACCAACGATTGGATTAGGTCAAATTTCAAGTAAACAAAATCTTTCGTCTACTTTTTTTACCAAGGAATACTGTACCTACCTCGCATTTATAACGTAGCTTACCCATTAAAACCGAAAGGAACATATGAAAGTTGCACCTACGCTCATCTGTATACCGGACATCAGTGGATTTACCGAATTTATGACCAAGGTGGATTTCGAACTTGGATCAAAGGTCATCCCTTCCCTGTTGAACAGGATTATCTATTCCAATACCATAGGGCTAAAAGTTTCCGAGATCGAGGGCGATGCCGTACTGTTCTACAGACAGGGGAAATTGCCCCCGCTCAAATCTCTCATAGACCAGTGCAAACATTTTTACATCCAATTCTACGAACATCTCCGTACCCTGAGATCAAATTATGATGACCATGATAAAGCCTCTGCCATACCAAAGATTCTAGGCCTGAAGATTATTCTACACTACGGCGATGAAGTGGCTCCGGTAGCCATTGACAAGCATATCAAATTAATGGGCGAGGATGTTATCGTGGCCCATCGCCTACTGAAAAATTCCGTGCCGCTGGACGAATACATTCTGCTCTCCGAAACGCTTTTGGAACAATACGACCGCGACATCGAGGATCTGGTGACCTGGGGCGAAATCCGACAGGAGGAAATTACCGATGCGCATATGGGAAAGCTCCACTTTCATTATATACCCTTAAAACCAATATTATGAATCTATCAAGATACTCTAGACGGGCCATTCTGGGAGGCATTATATCCCTAGCGGTAATAGGTCTCGGGACTTTTATGCTCGGTCGCCTCAGTGGGTACGAGGCAAAAGAACTGATAAAGTCCAGTGTCGGCGGACTGAATACCTTGGCGAATACAATCGCCCTCGCGTCCGCGACCATATTGGCGCTCATGCTGACACTCTTGGGCGTTAGCTCCAATACATCCTCGAACCTTAAGGACGACCATTACAAACATATCATGCAGATCGCCAAATTGGATACCATTGTGTTCGTGGCGTCTATCCTGTTCTTTCTCATTTTCAACCTTCCGGTCACCGAAAGCGAGAACATTCCGGAAAATTGGTTCAATATTATTTATTATATCACTTTGGGCATCAGTACGGTCCTGAGTTCGGCCTTGATCGTGGTCGTTATGATGTTGTACAACACGTTGGTCAATATTATCAAGATCGTCGGTCTGGGTATAAAGGACCATCCCTTGGCGGAAGGCGGGGAAAAGGAAGGTAAAGAGGATTAATCCCGTTTATAATTTTCACATTATTGAATTAGCTTACAGTTAAAATTTGGATGTATCGGGATAATCGTTGAACCATTTCCTAGTTAATTTCGCGCTTGCTAAATCTATACTATTATGAGCGAACAGAAATACTGTGATATTAAGGATATGGATATGACCATCGAGGCGTCCCCGGGAATGGGTGCGGTATTGGTCGATGGCACAACAACTTTTAGGGTTTGGGCGCCGAATGCCGACAAGGTCTTCGTAACTGGAGATTTTAACGATTGGAACGGTGAGGGTATAGAACTGCAACTGGAAGAGAACGGATATTGGGCCGTTGTAAGTACCGAACCCAAGGAAGGTCAGGAATACAAATACATAATCCATAATGACGGGGAGATATACAAACGAAACGATCCTTACGCCTTTGAGGTCACGAACAGTAACGGGAATTCTATTATACGGAAACTCGATTTTGATTGGGGCGACGATAATTTTAAAATGGCCAATTGGAACGAGCTGGTCATCTACGAGCTGCATGTAGGCACTTTTAACAGAAAGAATCCTGACAAGGTCGGTACCTTCGCGGACGTAATCGAAAAATTACCTTATTTACAGGATCTGGGAATCAATTGTATAGAACTGCTACCGATCGCCGAATTTGCGGGAGGTATCTCATGGGGCTATAATCCTGCACATCCCTTTGCGATCGAACAGGATTATGGCGGACCGGACGGTTTTGCCAGATTGGTAAAGGAAGCACATGATCATGGTATCGCGGTCATTATGGACGTAGTATATAACCATTTGGGTCCGTCGGATGTAGACCTTTGGCGTTTTGACGGGTGGGGCGAGGAAGGAAAAGGGGGTATTTATTTCTATAACGATCATCGCAGTGAAACACCTTGGGGGGACACTAGACCGGATTACGGCCGGCCGGAGGTCCGCCAATATCTACGGGACAATGCGCTCATGTGGATCGAGAAATATAAATGCGACGGCCTTCGTATGGATGCTACCTCTTATATTCGTTTTGAGGGTGGCGGCCTTGGGTATGATACGGAAATCGAAGAAGGGAACATCCTTATGCGGGATATCAACGCGGAACTAAAGGAAAGATATCCACATGTATTGACCATTGCGGAAGATCTCAAGGGCCATGATATCGTAACCGATTCCACCGAACACAATGGTCTGGGTTATGGAAGCCAATGGGACATGAAATATGTCCATCCCGTACGGGAGGTGCTAATAGATACCCATGATGAAAGTAGGGATTTGCAGAAGATTGTGGATGCATTGGAATTCAAGTACAGTAACGATGTATTTAAAAGGGTTGTATATACCGAATCCCATGATGAAGTCGCCAACGGGCAGGCACGGGTTCCAGAGGAAGTGCAACCGGGAGATGCGGAAAGCATCTTTGCAAAAAAACGTGCGATTCTTGGAATTGTTCTGACCCTTACCGCACCTGGAATTCCAATGTTGTTTCAGGGCCAGGAATTTATCGAGGACGAATATTTTCAGGACACCGAAAATTTGGACTGGGAGAAGCATGATCGCCTGAAAGGTATTAAGAACCTTGTGCGTGATGTCATCGATCTTCGAACTGGACGAAGCGATGGAGCTTTCGGACTCCGTGGTCAGATTTTACGAATTCGGCATTTTAACAATGAGACCAAAATACTCTCTTACATTCGTGAGGATAGGGATTCAAAAGAACCTGTTCTAATGTTGTTCAACTTTGGAAACAGGGATTTTACGGACTATGGTATCGGTATCGATGGGGATCGTGAATGGATACTACGATTTGATAGTAGTTGGAAGGGTTATGACAAAGAATTTTCGGATATGGAAGTCGACGGTCTCGATATAACCGAAAATGATACCGATGGGAAACCTTGGACGGGGTCGGTCAATATCCCCGGGTATAGCTGTCAAATCTATACTTTATAATGCGGATCAAATGTATCGAAACAGAGAAGGCGTTTCGCCTTTTCTGTTTCGATACATTTTTAATTTAAAGGATCTATAAGAACTTCTTCATGAAGGATTTTGCGATGTCGTGTTGCCAAAATTTTAGCGCATTCCGGAATATTGAAGGATTTAAGTAGATAACCGTATTCCTCGTATGACTTTATATCCGCGTGTCGGATAATCTCAAATGCCGAATTTTGGCTCGGAACATTCAATAATAGATCCTCTTTAAGCCAATAAAGGGCAATTGGCCGCTGAATTAACAGTGAATTCTCTACTACAAGATCGTGTTCTATCGTAGACTCGATTTCGGCTAAAAAGGCATTTCTTCGCTCAATCTTTTTTGAAAGAAAATTACCGACCTTGGAATGGGGTCCCATGCGGTTCATTAATCGAACCATAGCATTATGATAATGCCTCGTTTTCTCCTTGAGATTAAAGAGTTTGCGATAACTGTTGGATATACACTGCGAATTTTCGGACACGATATAAAGTTCGTAATTATTTTTAGTGACCTGTAACTCCAAAGCGTACAATTTTGACGATATACCGCCAACTTCTAAAAAGTTCTTTCCAAAATGCTAGTAGTCCAACATTAATATTTTATTAATAACCGGCAACCCTACACAACCTGCACTTTCTGATTCCATTTCCGGATTTTGGTCGAATCGACTGAAATAATCTTTATAGCGTTAACAATCGACCTGATATCCTTAAGAGGCCGTGCTTTATAGTTGTAATATGCTCCCTATAATTAATGATCACCAGTTATGGCGAAAATCGCAAACAATATTTTGAACTCCATTGGAAATACCCCGCTGGTCTCACTGGCCAGGGTATTCGATAGCAATGAATCCGTATTTGCAAAGATGGAGGCTGCCAATCCCGCTGGCAGTATGAAGGACCGGACTTCCACCCGAATGGTAGAAAATCTATTAAAGACCGGAAAAATTGTTAAAGGGGACACGGTCATAGAATCTAGTTCGGGCAATATGGCGGTCGGTCTTGCTCAAGTATGCAAATTTTATGGTCTGAAACTTATAGTAGTGGTAGACCCAAAATTGAACCCACATGTCCGTAAGTTATTATCGGCCTATAACGTTACCATCGATACCGTCCGGGAACCGTTGCCCCAAGGTGGCTTCTTGGCGGCCAGGCTCAAGAGGGTTCATGAACTTCTTGAAATTATTCCTTCGAGTTATTGGTCGAACCAATATGGGAATAAGGACAATCCCGATGCCTACCATAGTACTATGGCGGAAATATCGGCGGCCTTGCCCAGGGTCGATTATCTATTTGTGGCCACAAGCACCTGCGGAAGTCTAATGGGCTGCGCGGCATATATAGCGGAACACGGCCTTCCCACCAAGCTGATAGCGGTAGATGCGGTCGGCAGCGTAATCTTTGGGGGCCAAAGTGCCAAACGTTCGATTCCCGGCCATGGTGCAGGAATACCTTCGAAATTTCTCGATAGGAAAAAAATCCATGATGTAGTTCTGGTGAACGATGCGGAATGTATCAAGGGGTGTCGGGCATTATTGGAAAAGGAAGCTATTTTGGGAGGAGGCTCAATGGGTGCCTTGGTCAGTGCATATATGAAGTATTCGCGTAAAATCCCGCAGGGCTCGAAGTCCGTTCTGTTATTTGCGGATCGGGGCGAACGTTACCTCGACACCATTTATAATGATGAATGGATCCGTGACAATGTGGACATGGGTAAAAAGGAGTTGCCGGAAATGGAACGGATGTC
>ENA-ORXU01000729-ORXU01000729.1-marine-metagenome-genome-assembly--contig:-NODE-729-length-34448-cov-7.619214_pt1 | contig 34448 bp, 29 predicted proteins | sample MGYA00237869_ERZ511484 | MGnify/ENA metagenome assembly ERZ511484 | reverse complement strand
GCCATGGTGGCGGTAGTGTTCTCGAACCTGGTCGCCTACCGCGTGTTCGGCCGCTCCCTGTTCGACGAGCAGCTGAAGCGGCGCGGGTTCGATCTGTCCGGTGGACGCGACGAGGCGATGCTCGGCAGCCTCAAGGTCAGCTCGGTGATGCGCACGGACCTGCCCACCGCCTCCTGCACCGAGACGGTGAGCACGGTGATGGGTCGCCTGGTGGAAGCCGAAGCGGCCGAATGCATGCTGCTCGACGAGCATGGCGTCCATCGAGGGGTCGTGCGGCTGAGCGCGCTGATCGATCGTCCGGGCGACTCGGCCGCGGCAAGCTATTGCAAGACGGATACCGTGGTGTTCGACGAGTGCACCACGCTGGGCGCGGCGATGGAGCAGCTGCGCGGCTTCATCGGCGAGGCGGCGCCGGTGGTGTCCTCGGTCGATGGCAGGCTGCTCGGTGTCGCGCCGGAAAGCGCGATCATCGAGGCCTATCTCGATCGGGTCCGGGCACTGCGACGGGAAGAAAATGAAGCGCTCTGAAGCAGCACCCGGATCCCGCTGTCGCGACCGTGTGGCCGCGGCGTGCGGTGCTCTCCTGTTCGTCCTGCCGTGCCCGGCGGTGAAGAGCGCGCCGGCCGCGGACAGCCTGGTCATCCTGACCTGGGGCGGTGCCTACGAGGCGAGTCAGCGTGCTGCCTACTTCGAGCCGTTCACGCAGGCCACCGGCATCCCGATACGCATCGATCGCTACGACGGCGGCATCGACGAGCTGCGCCGGGGGCAGGACGAACGGGGTGCCCGGTGGGACGTCGTCGACCTGGAGGCAGCCGATGCCCGGGCGGCGTGCCGGGAGGGATTGCTCGAGCCCTTCGACCCCTCGGTGCTGATCGAAGAGAACGGCGTGCCGGTGCGAGACGACTTCGATCCCGACACGATCGGCGAGTGCTCGGTCGCACAGCTGGTGTTCTCCACCGTCATCGGCTACGACGCGCGCGCCTTCCCGGGCGAGAAGCCTCGACGGGTGAGGCACTTCTTCGATCTGGAGCGCTTTCCCGGCAAGCGCGGGCTGCGCTGCGCACCGGTGGCCGTGCTGGAATGGGCGTTGCTCGCCTATGAAGTGCCACGCTCCCAGGTCTACGATCTGCTGAGCACGCCTCGCGGGCTGGACCTGGCGTTCCGTCAGCTCGATGCGCTGCGCGAACACATCGTGTGGTGGCGCGGTGGAGACGAGCCGGGCAAGCTGCTGGCATCCGGCCGGGTGGTCATGTCCTCAGGCTACAACGGACGCTTCTTCGATGCCCAGACCACAGCGGATGCACCGATATCGCTGATCTGGGACGGTCAGCTGATCGACCGTGCCACCTGGGCCATCCCACGCGGTGCGAGGAACTCCGGAAACGCCAGGGCCTTCATCGGATTCGCGACCCGGGCCGAGCGCATGGCCGATCAGGCGATGCGCATCTCGTACGGCCCGACGCGCGAGTCGGCACGACGGCGTGTCGGGCTGCACGTCGAGCTGGGTGTCGACATGAACGACTACCTGCCCACCGGCGGCGAGCGGATGCGTCAGGCGGTGATTCGCGACAACGAGTGGTACGCCAGGACGCAGGAGCTGCGCCGACGACGCTTCGCCGAGTGGCTGGAGGGCTCCGGCGTCGGGCCCTGCCCGGAAGCAGCCGGATAGAGGGCCCCCGTGGTGAGGACCCTCGGCAGATCGAGCGGCGCGTCAGGACTTTGGACCGATAAAGAACCAGGCGATCAGGCCGACCACGGGCAGGAACAGCACCACCAGGACCCAGATGATCTTCGCGAGAGTGCTGGCACTGCTGCCCACGATCTTGATGATCGCGTAGATGTCCAGGACGAAGATGATGAAGCCGAGGACGCCTCCGCCGATACCGATTTCCATGCGTTTGAACCTGTGTTGAGCGAGTGGACGATCGAGGAGCGCGATGATGGCGGCGGGTCGTGCCTTGCGCTATCGCGTCCGCGAATTTACAGAGCGACGAGTTTTACAGCCCGTTGGAAAATGCGTGCTCGAAGCGCGCAGGGCGAGCTGCATGACGCAAGGTGGCCGGCCATCGTCCGGACACAGCACATGAGCGACATACCCAAGGACGCACTGGTCGTCATCATCGACGGTACCCAGGGCACCACCTACCGAAACCGTTCCGAGGATGGCGGCCTGAAGCTGCGCGCCACCGGCGACCTGGAGCCCAAGGATCTGGCGGACGATGGGCCTGCAGGCTCGCAGCCCAAGGAGCAATCGCCCGGCGAGATCGACGAGGCGACCTTCGCCAAGCAGGTCGCCAACCATCTTTACAAGCGGGCTCAACGGGGCGATTTCCAGCATCTGGTGCTGGCCGCCGATCCGCAGACGCTGGGCCAGATCCGTCCCAGCCTGCACAAGGAGGTGACCGATCGGCTGATCAAGGAAGTCCCCAAGACCTTGACCAATTCCCCGATCGGCGATATCGAGCGCTCGATCGGCGCTGCGTGAGAAGGGTGCGCGGGGCTGCGCAGGGAGCGTCCGCCGCGGTGAAGTGCGTCACATGAAGGCAAACGGCGGGACCACCTGATCGGGAGCGCCGGGGTGAAGGGCGACAGGCTGGTCGACGTGTCGATCGCCCAGCGCTTCTCCTCCCGGCCATGAATCGAGTCATCGCGAGTTTCCAGTGAGCGTTCGGCAGGATCTGCCTGAACGCGTTCGATACGCCGCTTGAGCCGCATGCGCATGCCGAAGCTCATCTGAGCCTGGCGATCGACGGGCCGCCGGCAGCGGTACGCGTCGCCGGCATGCAGATGACGCTGACCCGGGGCCGGTGATCGACTACGTCGCCGACATCGAACTGCTGCCGGTGAGCGATGGCGCGCGCACGTTCTGGAGCTGGCGATCACGCTTTCGCACCCCGCCCGGTCGGGAGCGGGAACGGGCGGCGCTGGTGGCCGCCGGGGTCTACGAGGCCGGATTCGGAGCGGTGCGCGAGCGCCTGCGCGCAGTGCACCCCTTCAGTCGCGGTGGCTCTCCAGAAAGCGCGCCAGCGCCGCATTGAACGAGTCCGGCCTTTCCAGCGGTGCCATGTGATGCCCGTCGATCTCCACCAGCCGGGCATCGGGCAGGTTCTCGGCCAGCGTGCGTTTCCAGGCCATCGGCGCGAAATCCCGGGTCGACCCCAACACCAGCACCGGGCGGGCGATCTCGTCGAGTCGGCTCTGTCGGTGCCAGTTCAGCACGACGTCGAACTGGCCGAGAAGATCGCGCATGGTCACCCGGTTCCAGCTCTCGAGCGAAAGCGCCTTCGAGGCGGTGTCCCGCGGATCGGGAAACAGCCGCTCGGATTGCAGGCGTCCGATGCGCCGCTTGCCCACCAGCGCGAACAGCGGACGCCGCAACGCCATCAGCAGCCGCACCCGGAAGCCCTGCGCTCGCATGTCGGCGCTCGAGTTCGCCAGCGTCAGCGTCCGGACGCGTTCGGGTGCATCGAGCGCAAGCTGCAGCGCGACGCAGCCCCCCATCGACAGCCCGACGACGTGCGCGCGTTCCACCGACAGCGCATCGAGCACCGCGACGGTGTCGGCGGCCAGCCGTTCGAGCGAGACGCCACCGTGGTCCTTGCTCGACTCGCCGTGGTTGCGAAAGTCCGGCGCGACGATGTCGAAGCGCGCCGTCGCGGCCGTCGTGAAGTACGCGATCTGATGGGTCCAGTCCGCCGCGCTCGACCCCAGGCCGTGCAGCAACAGGATCGGCTCGGAGGCTTGTGCGTCCACCTCGCCGTTCGCCGCCTGCGTCACGACGTGCAGGCGCGCCTTGCCGACCTCGATGAAGGGCATCGTGCCGTTCAAGTGAAGGGCAGCAGGCCGTGTTCGATCAGCACCGGCTCCTGAGCGACGTAATCGGAGGTGGTGGCGGCCGTCAGCACGAAGTCCGCCACGTCGGCACGTCGGATGACGCCGTTGCGCCACTGCTTGGTATTGACCAGAATCCGGTAGTCACCGGTCTTCGCACCGTTGCGCAGCACGCCGGGCCGCGCGATCGTCCATTCCAGCCCGGAGGCCTTGATCAGCCGTTCCTGTATGCCCTTGTCGTCGTAGGCCTTGCCGAGCAGCAGCCGGAAACCGGGGCGCTGCAATGCCGATACGGCCGAGGCCGAGTCACCGGCTCCGAAGCCTGTGAGCGCGACGATGCGACCGACGCCGGCCGACTGCATCGCGGGCAGCAGCACGGCGGTGCTCTTCGAGAACAGCGTGATCGGTCCGGTGACAAGCTTCGGGCCCAACGGCACGCCGAGCGTCTGCAGCACGACCTCGCTGCCGTCGACGGCCTTCGCGACGTCGCCGGCATCGAGCGCGTTGCCGTCAAGCTTTTCGAGTCGCTCGTGATCTACATCGGTCCTGCTGGCCGATCGGGCGAACATGCGAACCTGATGGCCTCGGAGCAGGGCCTCGTGCACGCAGGCAAGCCCGACGCCGCTGCTGCCGCCGATGATGGTGATACGCTTCATGGACCGATGCTCCGTCGTGTGGATTCGCCGATGCGCATCATCGCCTGCATCGCGGGTCGCAAGGTCGGGTGCGGAATCTTGTCCACTGTCGGATCGAACCTGGCCATCCCGATGATGGCTGCGCCACCATCGCCTCGGCATTCGCTGCAAGCGGCAAGCGGCGGTGCCGTCAAGCGGTCTATTCTTTTCGCAGGCCCTTTCTCGATCTTCTCATGCGGCGATTCTTCGTCTGGACCCTCGGTCTGCTCGGTGCGCTTCTGGTCGCGGTGCTGCTCGTGCTGATCTTCCCGCCGACGGGCTGGATCGCCGGCAAGATCGAGGAGGCGGTCGCGGCGCGGACCGGCTACACGCTCGACATCGGCGATCTGGACCTCGATCTGTTGAGCGGTACGCCGTCGGCCACCGTGTCATCGGTATCCGTGGACGGTGGCCAGCTGCCCGGGCTGCTCGATGCCGCGCGTGTGCGGATCGCGATCGATCTGGGCGCGGTGCTCGGTGGCGAGATCGTCATCGATCGCCTGGTGGCCGAGAACGCCGACGTGCGGTTGCTGCGCACCGCCGACGGCCGGACCAGCTGGACGCCCGGGGCGATCGAGCCGGCCAACGAGCCCGAAAGCGAGGCCGACGGCGAGTTCAGCTTGCCCACGATCCGCCAGCTGCGCATCGAGGACGTCGATGTACTCGTCGACGACGAGATCAGCGATACCGAGGCGGCGCTCGCGGTGCAGGCGGCAGGCTCCACGCTGCCGGAGCGGAAGCCGCTGGATGTCCAGATCGAGGGCACGGCGAACGGGGCGCCGGTGCAGGCGGCACTCGAACTCGAATCGCCGTTGCGGGACGCGGTGGCCGGCGAAGCGGTGCGTCTGGACCTGGACGCATCGACCGACGGTGCGAGCATCAGCCTGGACGGCAGCATCGCCGAGCCCGCCACGCTCGGTGGCGTCGATCTCGCCCTCGGTGCCGATGTCGAGTCGCTGGACGCGCTGCAGAGCGCGCTCGGCATCGAGCTGCCGTCGGTGGCACCCGCGAATCTGGCCGCCACGATCACGAGCGAGGGCGATGGCTACGTCGTGACGGCCGACGGTAGCGTGGACGGCGAGCCGATCACCGCCAGGCTGGACCTGGACGCCTCGCTGGAGGGGCTGAGCGAGGGCGGGCCGGTGACGCTCGATCTGGACGCTGCCGTGGGCGGTGCCGAATTCGACCTGTCCGGCAGCGTGAACGACATCGCCACGCTCGGTGGGGCGGATCTGACGCTCGAGGCGGACATCGAATCGCTCGATGGCCTCGAGACGCTGCTGGGACGGGACCTGGCGGCGTTCGACTCGGCCACGCTGTCGGCAAGCGTCACCAGCGAGGCTGGCGGTACGGGCCTGTCGGTGCGGGCGGATGGCGAGGTGGATGGCGAGAGCATCGACGCATCGCTCGATCTGGACACCACGCTTGCCGAGGCGCTGGCGGGCGAGCCCGTGACGCTCGATCTGGACGCTGCCGTGGGTGGCGCCCGTGTGCAGGCATCGGGCAAGGTCGACGACCTTCGTACCCTGGAAGGCGGCGATCTCGAGCTGGACATCGATATCGACTCGCTCATGGCGATCGAGCGACTGGCCGGTGTCGAGCTGCCCGACCTGGAGCCCGCCTCGCTCACCACGACGGTGAACACCGAAGGAGGCAGGAGCGTGCTGAGGTCGAACGGTACGGTCGGTGGAGAGCCCGCGAGCGCCACCCTGGCGGTCGATGCCTCGATCGAGCAGGTACTGGCGGGCCAGCCTGCACAACTCGACCTGGACGCCTCGGTGGGCGGTGCTTCGGTACGCATGGACGGGCGTGTGGAGAACCTGGCGACGGCGTCGGGCATCGATCTGTCGTTCGATGTCGACGTTGCGTCGCTGGACGCCATCGAGACGCTGATCGGAACCGAGTTGCCGGACCTGGAACCGGCAACGCTGAACGGGACGCTGCTCAGCGACGGTGACGAGTACATCGTGCGCCGCTTCGATCTGGCCGCGGTGGACTCGACGCTGCAGGGAGACCTGCGGGCGAACCCGACGACCGAGCCACCGACCGTGTACGCGAACCTGATCTCCCGGCGCCTGGAGGCGGACGCGCTGCTCGAAGCGTTCGGCATCGAGACGCCCGAAGAGACGGTCGAGGAAATCGCGCTGGACGCGGTCCTGGAAGAGGAGGACGAGCAGGGCGAGGCGCAAGGGCCCCTGCTGTCGCCCGAGCCGCTGCCCGTCGATGCCGTGTTCGGTTCGGTGCAGGGAGCGGTGTCGCTGCGCGTGCAGGAGATCGTCTATGCCGCGCTGCCGCTGGAGTCGTTCGATGCGAACGTGGAGCTGGCACCGGAACTCGTCACGCTCACGATCGATCGGGCGGCCCTGGCCGACGGTGACGTCAGCGGCACGCTGGAACTGGAACCGGTCGGCGGCCAGGGCGAGCGCGCGAGGGCGTTCGATGCGAGGCTTGCGCTGGAGCTTGGGCGCGTGCGGGTCGGGCGATTCGTGCCCGACGTCGAGCTGCTGGACGATCTCGGCGGACCGCTCGGCGGACAGGTGGAGCTGTGGGTGTCGGGAAACAGCGTGGCGACGCTGGCGGGATCGCTGGATGGCGGCATCACGCTGCTGATGGGGCGCGGAGAGCTGGACGCCCTGCTGGTCGAGCTGGCGGGCCTGGACCTGTTCCAGTCGATCGGGGACCTGCTGAACCCGGACGACGAGGAGTTCGTGCTGCGCTGCGCTTACGCATCGCTGCTGGCGGACACCGGCATGGTCTCGCTGGACGAGGTCGTGATCGATAGTACCGATACGGTCTTCCTGGCACGCGGTACGGTGGGCCTGGGTACCGAGACCCTGGACATTGCGCTGGAATCGCACCCGAAGGATCCATCGCTGCTGTCGGCCAACACCGGTGTGGCGATCACCGGCACGTTCGCCGAACCCGAGGTCGAGATCGGCACCGAGCTGCCCGTGCGCGCCGCGGCCGCGGCGGCGCTGGCGGTCGTGGCGGCACCGGCCGCTGCACTGCTGCCGTTCATCGAGGTCGGTGGCGCCGAGGATTCCGGATTCTGCGACCTGGAGGGAGCGCTCGATGGCGATGCGGGTTGAACGGTGGATGGGGGCCTGCCTGGTTGCCATGATCCTGGCCGGTTGCGCGACCCCGGGCGAAGGCGATGTCGATCAGGCGCCCGCGGCGAACGTGGCGATCGAGGTGGACGTCAAGCGTGCGCTGCTCGATGCCGAGTCGGTCGGCGGCGCGGCGATCGGTGTCGGCGTCGACGAGGACGGTACGGTCACACTGAGCGGCTTCGTCGGCAGCGAGGCCGAACGCACCGAGGCGTTGCGCCTGGCGCGCGAGGCGCTCGATGGTCGCGAAGCGGTCGACGCGCTGGAGGTTCGCTGACGGCCCGAGGTTCGATGAAGGCACGGGTGCGTCCGCTGTGTCGCCTCTTCGATCGGGGTGTCACGGATCACGTCATGCCGCCGCTCTCGCGCGCGTCCCGTGGCTTGCCGAGCCTTCGGCCGTTGACCAGCAACGACAGCCATCGCGACCGACGGACCAGCTCGAAGGTACCGATCGACGCCGCCAGCGTCGCGATGACGATGAGCGTGAACTCTATCATCGGCGGAAATGACAGGGTGGCGAATCCGATTCCGAAGCCCAGCACGAACACCTCGTGCACCAGGTAGATGCACAGCGAACCCTCCACCAGTCGGGCGATGATCGGGCCACGCACATCGAGATAGCGCCTCGCGCCGAGAAAGAACAGCCTGCTCGCGTAGAACCCGGCGATCAGGGCCACGCCGATACGCACCAGCTGCAGGATCGTGCCCCACGTACCGCCGCTCGACAGCGCCGTCCCGGTGTAGAACCTGTCGTACGTCAGCACGTAGACGGCGATCGACAGACCGGCCAGCAACCGCTCGGTGAAGCTGAACGCGATCAGTCGATCGATCGAACCGTCCAGATGCTGCAGGGCGTACCCGTAGCCGAAGAACACGGCGTAGTGCAGGTAGAAGTTTTCGTACGCCGGCTCGCCGTCCAGCCCGACGCCTGCGGACCCGCTCAGGCCACCCACGCCTGCGATGCCGAACGGCAGGGCGATCAACGCCAGGGCGAACAGCAGCGTGCCGCGCTTGCCTTGCGTCGACGACACCAGGCAGCGGGCGCTGCCCCGGGCGAACGCGCCGCTTCCCGCTGCGTAGCGTCGCACGACGACGGCCGTCAGGCAGTACAGCAGCAGCACGAACAGGAACCAGCGGTGGTGGGTCCAGCCGAACGGATCGGTCTGCCAGGTCAGCAGGACCGCCCGTGACAATTCGATCCCCTCCCGGTGCGCCCTGGCCATCGAGACTTCCAGCCAGCCGAACGCCAGCGTGGTGAACACCAGTGGCACGCCCAGTCGCAGGCATCGGTCGGCAAGCCACTCACGCCCGGTGGTGCGGGCCAGCAGCATCGAGGCGAAGAAGCCTGCCAGCAGGAAGAACGCCGGCATGCGGAACACGTGCACCACACACCCCAGCAGCGTGGCCGTGAAAGAGCGCTCGGGCGATTCGACCAGCGCCCCGCCCGAGAGTCGATAGATCTCGCTGACGTGGAACGGCACGCCCAGCAGCAGCATGAGCGCGCGCGCCGAATCCAGGAACGCCAGACGTTGCCGGGGGCGATCTGACGGAGCGTGCGCGTCGGCGGATGTCAGCGTCGGCGGTGTCGTCACGGGCAGGGGCGTGCGATCGGGAACGGATCGGCAGAGTGACGACTTTGCGCGGCATGCCGCCCGCCCCGGCGTCGTGCAGGCAATATCTGCCGCTTGCGCCCTCAGGTTCAGCCCGTTCATGTCCGATTCAAACCCGCTCGCCTTCGACATCGCCATCATCGGCGCGGGTCCGGGAGGCCTGGCGGCGGCCCACCGGGCGCGCGAACTCGAGTTGTCCGTGATCCTGTTCGAGGCCGACCGGGTGGGCGGCACCAGCGTGAACCGCGGCTGCGTGGCCAAGCGGTTGCTGGTCACCGCCTCCCGCCAGGGCGATGCCATCCGGCTGGCCGAGCCGTTCGGCTGGAGCGCACCGGGGGATGCCCGTTTCGAATGGCCCGGCCTGCGGGACGTGGTTCGCGACCGGGTCGCGGCGGTCTCGGCGCATCGCGCGGAGCGACTCGAGGCCGACGGGGTGATGCTGGTGCCGCGCCGCGTGCGACTTGCCGGTAACGGTCGGATCGTGGCCGCGCGTACCGACGGCGACGGCCCGCACGAGTGGCGTGCCACCGACATCGTGCTGGCCACCGGCTCGCGGCCCTTGGTGCCGGATCTGCCCGGTGCGGAACTGGCGCTGGTCTCGGACGACCTGTTCACGCTGCGGGCGCTGCCCGAGCGGCTGGCGATGATCGGCGGCGGCTACATCGCGGTCGAGTTCGCCGGAGCGCTGCAGCGCTTCGGTGTGGAGGTCACGGTGTTCGAGAGTCACCAGCGACTGCTCGAAGGCTTCGACACCGACGTGGTGTCGCACCTGGAGGGCGCGATGCGCAAGGCCGGTATCCGCATCGTCTGCGGCGCGCAGCTCAAGGCGATGGAGCGCACCGACTCGGGCCTGAAGCTTGCGCTGGAAGGCACGGACGATCAGGAAGGCTTCGATGCGGTGGCACTGCTGATCGGACGGGCGCCGAACGTGGAGGACATCGGGCTGGAAGTGGCCGGGGTGGAGCTGACAGAAAAGGGTCTGGTGCGGATCGATGCCCGCGGGCGCACCACGGCCGAGCGCGTGCACGCGATAGGCGACCTCGTCGAGGCCGTGCAATTGGCACCGGTGGCGGCCGAGGGCGGTCGCGCGATCATCGACGCCATCGTCGGCAATCGGGTCGAGCGCACGCTCGACGAGAACGTGCCGACCGCGGTCTACTCCACGCCCGAGTGCGGCTCGATCGGGCTGAGCGAGGCGGACGCGCAGGCCCGGGGCATCGAGTACCGGATGCGGTATGCGCGTGTGCGTCCGTACGACGACGTGTTCGCGACCGAGCCGGACGACGGCTTGATCAAGCTGGTGATGGAGAAGGGTACCGGGCGGCTGCTCGGTTTCCACGCGTTCGGGGCGCACGCGGTCGAATCGACCCAGCTGATGGCGGTGCCGATCGCGGCCCGCCTAAGCGAACACGATCTGGGTCGCACGATGCCCCTGCACCCGACGCAGGCCGAGGAGATCCTGGCGCTGGCAGCCGATCGTGGCGGGCAGGGCGGGTAGGGGTGCCCGGATCGGGCAGGCGAATGCGCATCTGGTTCACCCGCGGGTTCTCGTTGCAGGCGATCGGCGCCCGTGTGCAGGACGTGCTTCCCGGGCACGAGCTGTCGATCAGCGGCACCGCCCGCCGCCCCGGCGATCGCTTCGCGCCGGTCGAGGAGCCGGGCGTCTGCAGCGAGGCGAACTACCTGGCCTTCGTCAGGGCCACGGTGGCGCGCAAGGCCATCGACCTGATCGTGCCGACCCGGCGCGCCGCCCTGCTCGATCGCTCGCGCGGCTCGATCGCCTGTCGCGTGGAGACGGCCGGCACCGGTGCATCGCTCGACATCATCAACGACAAGCTCGCGTTCGCCGCTGCGCTCGGTGACGATCCGCTGCTGCCGACAAGCTTCGCGGTGCACGGACCGGACGACTTCGATCGAGCCATCGACTGGTTCGGCGCACGCGCTCGGACGGCCTGCATCAAACCTGCGAAGGGCGTGAACGGGGCAGGATTCCAGACCCTGATCGAAGGCGATCTGCTGACCCAGCTGGCCTTTCCCGACCGACGCGAGATCCGCCCGGAAATCATGCGGACCGCGCTTTGTCGGGCCGAGGGCAACGGCACGCTCGAACCGCAGATCGTCATGGAGTTCCTGCCGGGGGACGAGTTGTCTTTCGATGCGCTGTGCTGGCAGGGAAAGCTGTTGAAGTACGCCGCGCGCACCAAGCTGGACGAACAGGTGCAGACGCTGGTGACGCGGCACGGGCTGGAGCGCGATGTGACGGCGCTGGTCGATCGGTTCTCTCTGCACGGTCTGGTGAACGTGCAGTTTCGTCATCGTGTCGACGGTACGCCCGCGATCCTGGAGATCAACCCCAGGCCGGCGGGTGGCAGCGTGTTCTCGGAACGGGCGGGCGCGGGCCTGATCGCCGACTGGGCCCGGCTGCTGGTCGGCCAGGTGCAAGCCTGCGACGTGGTGTCGCCGGACATCGCGGTGACGCTCAGGCGCGATGGCGGCATGCGGGTGCTGTAGACGTCGCCGATCCAACGGGGTCGGATGGCGTTAGGATGGCGGCACTGGTGTCAAGCGTCGAGAGGAAGCACTGCCATGAGCGACAAGACCTGCTGCGGCCCGGGATACGCCTCGCCGGCCGAGGCGATGCGCGCCGAGCGCGAGAAGCTGCTGTACACCGTGGCGCTGTACGTCGGCACCGGTGTCGAGAAGCCGGACTACATCGCCACCGTGGACGTCGATCCGGACAGTCCGACCTACAGTCGGGTCATCGCTCGTGCCGCCACGGCCGCGGTCGGCGAGGAGCTGCACCACACCGGCTGGAACGCCTGTTCCAGCTGCCACGACGATACGTCCAAGTCCCGGCGCTTCCTGATCGCCCCGGGCGTGCGCACCTCGAACCTGAACATCTTCGATACCGCCGATCCGCGTGCACCGGTGTTGCACAAGACGGTCTCGGGCGACGAGATCAAGGCGAAGACCGACCTGTCGGCGCCGCACACGGTCCATTGCCTGGGCAAGGACATCATCATCTCGATGCTGGGCGATGCGAAGGGCAACGCGCCGGGCGGCTTCCTGCACCTGGACGAGAACTTCGAGATCCTCGGGCGCTGGGAGCAGGGCATCGAGGGCATGAACTTCAACTACGACTTCTGGTACCAGCCTCGCCAGAACATGATGGTCAGCTCCGAATGGGCCGCACCGAACACGTTCATGCCGGGGTTCGACCTGGAGGACGTGGGCCGTGGAAAGTACGGCCATTCGATCCACTTCTGGGATTTCGAGGCGAAGCGCATCCAGCAATCGGTGGATCTGGGCGAGGAGGGCATGATCCCGCTGGAGGTGCGCTTCCACCACGATCCTGACTCCACCCACGGCTTCGTCGCGGCCACGCTGTCCTCGAACGTCTTTCACTGGTACCGCAAGGACGATGGTCAGATGGTGGTCGAGAAGGTCATCGATATCCCCACCGTGGACGTCGAGGGGTTTCCGGTACCGATGCCGTCGCTGATCACCGACATCCTGATCTCGATGGACGACCGGTACCTGTACTTCTCGAACTGGCTGCACGGGGATCTCAGGCAATACGACATTTCCGACCCTTCGAACCCGAAGCTGACCGGTCAGGTCTGGATCGGCGGGCTGCTCGGCAAGGCACCCGAGGTCAACGGGCACGACGTCGACGGTGCGCCGCAGATGATCCAGCTGTCGCTGGACGGCAAGCGGCTGTACGTGACCACGTCGCTGTTCAGCACCTGGGACAACCAGTTCTATCCCGGGATGAAGGATGCCGGGGCCAAGATGTACCTGGTCAACTGCGACACCGACAACGGTGGCATGACGATCGAGGAGAACTTCCTGGTCGATTTCGGACAGGAACCGGACGGGCCGGCGCGCTGTCACGAGATGCGCTATCCGGGCGGTGACGTGACCTCCGACATCTGGCTGTGACGTAGCGGTCGGCTGCAACTCGGCAATGCGCCGCCGTGAAGCGGTACCGGATAACCCTCGCCAACCGTGGCGGCCGCACCGTGATCTGCGGCGCCGATGAATCGATCTTCGACGCCTGCGAGGCGGCCGGCATCGTGCTGCCGATCGCCTGTCGCTACGGTGGTTGCATCACCTGCGCTGCCCGCCTGATCTCGGGTCGCGTGCGCCAGCCGAACGCCACGGCGCTCAACGGGCGCCAATCGCGCGCCGGCTACGTGCTGCTGTGCGTGGCTCGCCCCGTGTCCGACTGCGTGCTGGAGGTCGGGGTGGAGAGTCACCGTGCGCTGTACCGCAATCCGTTCGGCCGCCACCCCACCTGAGAATCCGGAGCGGGGGCGGGTTCGCTCACGCACCGTTCTTCGAGGCGAGCGCCTCGCGTCGCTTCTGCACGCTATGGCTGCCCGGCTCGCGGTACAGCGGGTAGAGCGAGCCCACGATCGCCTCGGCCCGTGCGCTGGCGAACCATGCCGGACCGCCGAGTCGCGCCTCGGCCGGCTCGCTCAGCCGCACCCGGCGATCGGCCCCGTCACGTGGCTCGCCTATCGACACGAGGCCCTCGCGTTCGCCGAGCACGCGCCGCACGCCGCGCTCGCCGATGCGCCCGTAGCTGAGCGTTTCGCCCTCGAGTCCGGGCACCACCGCCTTGATCACCCGGGGAGCGTCATCCCCCGCCGGGCTGGCGTCGAAGTGGAAGATCGACAGGGACTGCGATGCCAGCCGTGCGACGAGATCGTCCAGCCGATCGCGCGGTTCGCGCACCGACTCGTCGGGAACCGAGGGCAGGGAGGAGAAGGCGCGCGTCTCGTGGTGCGAGAACACCGTGTCGGCCAGGGATTCGCGCAGTTGTTCCGAGCCGAGGTCGAGCCAGGCGCTCATCTCCTCCAGTGCGCGGGGTTCCTCGGCCGCCGGGTCGACCGCCGCCATCACCCGATCGACGTAGGCGGCCGGGGCCAGCTGCCTGATCGGTTCGAGCGGGCCGTGCATGAACGTCTTGCGGATGCGCGCGGAGATGTACTCGAGCAGGGCCTTTCTCAGCGCGCGCTCCCGGTTGGCATGCACCGCTTCGCCGCAGGCGGTGGTCTTCAGCACGAAGTCCTCGCTCACCGAGCCGTCGGCAGGCTCGGCGATCACGTACAGGTTCACCAGATCGAACTCGGTGGAGGCGAGCTTGGCGCGCACGCGCAGCCCGTGCCGCGCCAGGCTCGCCAGCAAACGGGCGATACCGGGATCCTCGATGCGATCCAGCTCCAGGTCGATGCCGCGATCCATCGCCCGGAACCTTGTGCAGTTGCCGTCTCGCTGCAGCAGTTCGAGCACGCCGTGCGACAGGGCCATCGCCAGCGAGGTGCCGGCACCCAGCCCGCAGGTGATCGGCCTGAACAGGCAGATCGGCTCGCCGTCGCCGCTCGCGACCACCTCGGTGGAGCGCGTCGCGTAGGAGAAGGGACTCGTGGCGATGCACTCCCTGGGCAGCCAGGCACGCTGCCCTTGCGGCCAGGTGGTCACCTCGACCCAGCGCAGCGGCGTCTCCTCGGTCCATTCGCTGCCCGCGGGCAGGCAGAGCGTGAGGGGGTCGACCACCGATTCGTTCCCGAAGCGGTTCACCATGGCGGTGCGCGACATCGCCTCGCAGGCCGGCGCCCTTTCGAGCGCGCGATGAACGTGGAAGGTCTCCGACATCTCGCCGAGCGCACCGACCAGTGCCTCGCGCGCGCTGGCACCGTAGCCGAAGCCGTCGTTGGAGAAGCCGTCCGGCGAGCGCAATGCGGAGACCACCACCGAATGGCCGAGACGATCGAGCGGTCCGATGTCGAAATCGGACATCTCGCCGGCCGTGAAGGCACCGCGATAGCGGCGAACCGCCAGGTCCAGCTCGTCGTCGCGTGGACCGATGGGAGTGTCCGTCATGAGGGGGAAACCGGTGCGAGGGAGGAGTCGGGATCGCTCAGGTCGGCGAGCGGCACCTGACGAGGATGGGGGCGGGTGTCGATCATCCGCTGCAGCAGGGCCAGCGCCTCGGCGCGTCCGCTGTTGGCCGCGGCCTCGAACGGGGTCCAGGTCTGCACGAAATCGATGCCGGCGAACACGTCGCGATAGCGACGGCATTCGTCCGGGCTGCAGGGGATGCCGCGCACGAAGGCCTTGTGGGTCGAGATGCTGGTCGCCCGACGATCGTCGTCGGGATGAAGCTCGAACTTCAGGGCGTCCCCGCAGCACAGGATCCGGTGCCGGGCGAGCGAGGCGACGGCGTGGCCATCGAAGTGCCCGCCGGTATGGTGCAGCTCGATACCGGGCAGTACCTGCACGGCATCGTCGAAGGTCCAGGTCACGCAGAAGGCGCCCCACCAGGCAAGGTCGCCCGGGTGCAGCACCAGTTCGGGTTCGAACCGGTCCTGCAGCTGGAACAAGGCGCCGTAGCTGTGCGGGTGGGAGGCCGACAGCACGTCGATTCCGCCCAGGCTCTCGATCCGCTCCAGCGCCTGTGCCGAGAACACCGCGGCCCCTTCGAACATGAAATTGCCGTGCTCGGTGATGGCCAGGGTGCAGCGCGCACCGATGCCGTCCACCGGATCGTTCCAGAAGCTCCAGACGCCGTCTTCGAGTTCGGCCCAGTGCATCGGATAGGCCGCCTGCGCTTCATCGAGCGACAGGAAGCGCCAACCGTCGGTGGGCAGCACGTGGCGTGCATCCAGGCAGAGCGGGCAGCTCGGTGGCGTGTCGAAGTGACGCTGCCAGAATCCGCAGTTGGTGCAGAAGCGGGCGGGCAGCGAGAGACCCGACAGAAACGGTGCAAGTCCGGGCATGGCGATTCAGCGGGTCTTGTCGGTGGGCGAACGGTCGGCGACCGGAGCCTGGGCGAGGTGGGATTCGAGTGGTCCGAACCGGGCGCCGCGGTGCCAGAATCTCGTTCCGCCGGACAGGCAGGCCCGCAGCGTCTCGCGCATGCCCGCCTCGCCGCCGAACTGGAAATCGAGCTGGGTGGTGTAGGCGGCAATCGCCTCGATGACCTCGCTCCGCGTCACGGCATCGCTGGTGAAGCGCAACGGGGTGGCGCCATCGAGCGCGTGAACCAGCGGGTCGACCTGGTCCGGATGCTTGAGCGAGTACGGCTGGTCGGCGTAATGCAGGCGCGTGGCCGTTCGCGGCACCGCACGCGCCAGGGCGGTGACGACCACGCGATGATCGACGTGCCGACCGACACCCAGGGGGCCGATGCAGACATCCGGTCGCAGGCTTTCCAGCAACCGGACGAGCGAACGCTCGCACTGGCCGAACGCCGGGTCCCGCTCGTGCAGCGTACCGAACAGCTCGGCCGCGCTGTCGTAGCCGCGATGCGGCGCTTCGGCCAGATCCAGATGGTGGCACTGCAGGTCGAGCCGCTGCCCGAACTCCCGGTCCTCGGCCCGGCGAAGCGCCATGTAGTCGACGTCGGCATCGATGCCCTTGTCGGTCTGGCAGGCCAGGGCGAAGCCGGTCGGGCCGTCGATGCTCGCGGTGAACACGGTGGCCAGATCGATCTGCCAGCCGGCACGTCGCAGCCGGTGCATCGGTTCGGCGCAGGAGAACGCGGCATCGTCCAGGTGGGGCGAGACGATCAGGGCGCGGGGCATGGTGGCGTCTCTCACAGCAGATGGGGCTGCTGCCGGAAGCGGCATGACGGATCCGCCTGGGCCAGGGTCCTGCCCGGGGTGTAGAACGCGCTCCAGGCACTGTCCGGCGGTGTCGTCATCACCTGCCGATAGCAGTGCTCGATCTGCTCGGCGACCACCGGCCACCGGTAGTGCCGTCGCACATCGTCCAGCGCCGTTGCCGCCAGTCGCCTGGACAGGGCCTCGTCATCGAGCAGTCTTCGCATCTGCCGCGCGAAGGCGGCGATGTCGTGACAGGGAACGAGCAATCCGTTGCGTTCGTGCTCGATGCAATCGACGACGCCGACCGATTCGGTCGAGATCACCGGCAGGCCGCTGGCCATCGCCTCCAGGATGGTGTTCGAGAACCCCTCGGACCAGGTCGGCGAGACGAAGATGTCGTTGGCGCGATACACCTCGGGTGCCTCGGCGTACGGCACGTATCCGGAGAACGACACGCGATTCCCCAGGCCGAGTTCCTCGACCCGGGCCCGTGCGGCCTCCAGGTCGGGGCCGATGCCGCTGAACACCACCTCGAAGGCCGGCCCGTCGCGCAGCAGATGGACCGCATCGATCAGGTCGATCGCCCCCTTTCGCCGATCCACGCGACCGTGATACAGGAAGCGCGGCGTCGCGTGCAGCGAGCCTGCCACCTGGTCGGGTGCGGCATGGAAACGTTCGGTGTCCACGCCGCCGGGCACGATCGTGAAGCGCTCCGCCGCGGTGCCGTGGTTGTCCTGCACCTCCTGCGCGAACGATCGACAGCCGATCAGCAGGGCATTCGCATGCTCCAGCACCGCCTGCATGGCCAGCTGGTGCGTGTCGCAGCAGGAACCGACCCAGTGACCATCGCCGCCCTGGATGCTGACCACGTTCGGGATGCCGGTATGACGGCTGATTTCCAGTGCCGCCAGCCCGGTGGGATAGCTGTACTGCGCGTGCACCAGATCGAAGGGCTTGCACTCGTGACGGGCGAGCACGGTCGAGACCATGGTCGCCATGTCGGCTTCGAAATCGGCCAGCCCGCCGGCGCTCGCCGCCGCCTCGCCGATGCTCTCCAGGCCGATCACCTCGACGCCATCGACATCGGGGGGCGGACCGCCACCGTAGATCTCGCGCCCGATGGGATCGTCGCGGTATTGCGAGAGCATCACCACGTCATGACCCCGACCGACCAGTTGCCTGAGCAGGTTCCGGGCGTAGACGCTCATGCCGCTGATGGCGGGAAAGTAGCGTCTGGAGATGAAGCAGATGCGCATTACCGGCGTTCTCCTCGATACCGCGTGCGCGGTCGGTGTTTCGGACTCACGCTCATCGTGGACGGTGCGCGCTCGGCGCGTTCGAGTGCATCCATCAGCAACTCGAAATGCGCCAGGTCCCGGGCCGGCGGGAACGGCCAGGAACGCGCCTGGATCCGCATGGCCGAGAACGCTTCGATCTGGCGCGCGAACGGCGACAGGGCGGAGTCGGTCGAGAAGGCCTGCACATCGGTGCCGCCGGGTCCATGCCACTCGATCCGTCCGCCGGGCGTCTGGCCCATCGTGTCGATGGCGCGTGCACCGCCGAGCGTGCCGATCAGTTCCAGCTCGCGCCGGGGCAGGAACTCGGGGCACTGATAGGAGACATGGATGGTGGCCAGGCTGCCCCGCGCGAACCTGACGCCCAGCACGCCGCCGGCATCGACCTCGTCGAGGTCGCCCACCAGGCGCGGCTGCAGTTTCACATCGAGCTCGCACGGTTCATCGTCGAGCACGAGGGCCAGCAGGTCGAGCGCGTGCGGGGCCAGATCGATGACCGCGCCGCCGCCCGCCCGTTGCCGGTCGAGACGCCAGTTGTCGGTATCCGTCGCGCCCGGGCGCCAGCCGGCATCGACCTGGCAGGCGTAGTGGATCCGGGCCTGAGTGATGCGGCCGAGCGTGCCGGATGCCACGGCTGCGCGCAGCACGTGATGCGCTTCGTGGAAGCGCTGGTCGAATGCGGTCGCGAAGGCGACCCCGGCACGCTCGCACGCTGCCAGCATGTCACGGGCATGGGCGAGGGTGGCGGCGATCGGCTTCTCGCAGAACACATCCTTGCCGGCCAGGGCGGCGGCGATGCACGGATCCGCATGAGCATGATTGGGCGTGGCGATGTACACCGCGTCGATGCGTTCGCTCGCCATCAACCGGTGCAGGTCGTCGTGCCGGGCAGGTCCCGGGCCGTACGCTGGCCGGCACAGCTCCAGCTTGTCGGGATCGGAGTCGCAAAGCGCCACCAGGTGGGCGCTCGGCGCGTGCTCGAACGCGGGAATCACATGATCGCGCGCGACCCAGCCGCAACCGATGACGGCCCAGCGCAACGGCACGCAGGCGATGCCGACGAACCTTGCCGGCAACCCCAGCCGCGCGGTCTGCACCCGGGTATCCAGATCGGCGGCCGCCCGCGGCAGGCCACCGACATCGAGCGGGGCGATGCTGCCGAGATAGGGGGTATCGCGGTACTCAGCGGCGAAGGCTGCCGACGGCCAGCGAGCTTGCAGCCGGGACCGCTCGCCCGACCCGGGGCCGTCACCGAGCGCGCACGAGGCGACCAGCAAGGGATTGGCGTACAGCAGCTCACCGGCCGGTTCGCGTAGCAACGCCCGCTCCGGCAAGGCATCGCAAGCCCGACCCGCCACGAGCGCGAGCGCCTCGCGCCCCTGCAGGTCCGCAAGCGTCACGCGGGCCGCCGGCCGGCCGGCGGTGTACTCGTGCACCAGATCGGCATCGTCGTGGAGGTGGCAAGGCCCGACGAACAGATCGGCGTAGCCTGCCGCGTCGTGCAGCTCGCCCGCGATGCCGCCATGATCGAACCCTGCCAGGTGAACGTGCCCGAGCAGCACCTGCCCGTCGGTGCCGGCCAGCGACTGCATCCGGCGGGCGGCGCGAGGCTTGTCCGGCAGGAAGTAGAAGGCGTCGTGGCACAGCACGCTGCAGCGATCGGGTCCGCTCACGGCCAGATGATCACCTGCCACGATGTCCGCGCAGATCAGCGGCACCACGTTCGGCAACAGGAAACGCCGGCTCAGCCAGAGTTTCGAGAACGTGACGTCGCAGCCTGCGCAGGCGATGTCGTGACGGGTCAGATGGCTCAGCAGATGCCCCATGCCGCAGGCAAGCTCGATCACCGTGTCCTCGGCCGAGACGTGCCCGGCGAGCAAGGCGATGCCGGACAGGAACGTGGGGGTGCTGGGCCGCACGGCGAAATAGTCGGCGACCGGTCCGTAGGCAAGCCTGCGCATGGCCTCCATCGCACCGCAGCGCCCGGCGTCGACGTCCTGCACCACACCGATGGCGGCTTCTCGCGAGGGAGCGCTCGCCGCGAAATCGTCGGTATCGATCAGCAGCTGGGCCAGCGCCTCGGCGCGTCGACCCTGGTGCAGCAGCGTGACCGCCTCGTCGGCCAGCGTCTCGCGCCTTGCCCGCAGGAACGGTACGCCATCGATCTGGGGCCAGACCTGACCATCGCCCGCTTGCCAGGTGCCGGTGACCATGCGGAGATCGGCGTGGCGGCCTGCTCGGTCGGCAGGGTCGAGCGCGGTGAACATCAGTGGCTTCCCGGAATGCGGATCCACCGGCTGCAGGCCCACCCGTCGCGGATCGGGCATCGACACGCTCACGCCTGCCCGAGTCCGGCCATGTCCAGCTGCTCCTGCTGGAAGGTCTGGATCGGTCCGGCATGGACCAGCTCCATGCCGACCAGTGCATCGTCCAGCGTGAAGTCGTTGCAGCGCGAGAAGTACTCGATCTGCAGCACGCGATCGATCGTGTCGGCGGTGTGGAACGTGCGCGCGAGCGGCGAATCCGCCGTGCCGATGTCGAGCAGCAGCGGCTCCAGATGAGTGGCGGCGCCGGGTGACATCATCGCCAGCGTGTCGCGACGCAGCGTCGCGATCAGCTCGTCGAGGTGCTCGCCGATCAAGGCCTCGCCGGCAAAGCCGGCATCGGGCAGGCGAGCGTTGTGCAAGTGATGCGCCAGAGCGATCACGAAGGCGTCGCCCGGATCGGCTTCGAACGACGGTGCCAGCAGGACCGCGTAGGCTGCGGTGACCAGGCAGTGCTCGGCGCAGCTCTCGACCGGCTCGAGCACGATCCGGGGCTGCCCCGGGGCGGTCGCTCCGGCGCGCGGTTGCGCGATCAGGCGTTCTATCCAGTCCGGCGAACCGGCTGGACCGCCGCCGTCGGCCGCTACCCGATCCGTATCGTGATCGGCCTCGCCGACCGCGCTCGGCTCGATCGCCTCCATCCCGATCGCATCCACCAACGCCGCGAACGAGACGGCATCGAGCGCCTCGCGACGCTCGCGAATCGATTCGGTGCGCAGGTCGCGAATGACCCCGCTGTCGAGTCCGCCGGCGCCAAGGTCAGCGTCCGTGATCGCGCCGAGCCGGGTTGCCGAGACGACGTCCGCCGTGACGCGTACCGCGATGTGTCGGCGGATCGCCTCGCTCGCCGGTTCCGGCGAGTGGAACAAGGCCGAAGCCGCGCGCCGGAACCAGGCGGCGGCGATGCTCGGCCGCAGCTCGGGAGACCGGATCCGCTTCAGGTCGTTGATCTCCCGGAACAGGGGCAGCAGCCCGGTCCACCGGTCCCCGTCCGGTCCGATCGGTGCGGACGATGCGTTCACATCGCGGACGCCATGGCGGGCGTCTCGTTCGCCGACTTCTTCGCAGCCTTGTTCGCAGGCTTCGTCGCGAAGGTGCGCAGGCTGTCGATCGCCTGACGAACGAGATCTTCGTCGATCTCGTGCACATCCACCGGGTCGCCCACATCGCGAAGCATCGTGACGGTCAGCCTGCCGCCCAGGTGCTGACGGAATTCCTCGAGACCTTCGAAGATGGGCTGCGGGTCATCGAGCACCGGGTGGTACAGCGGCAGCCCCAGATCGCGCAGGCAATGGAGCACGTCGTAGGCGCGTTTCTCTGGCAGACCGTAGACCTGCACGCTGTACAGGCAATCGATGGCGACACCGATCGCGACCGCATCGCCGTGACGAAGATCGTATTGCGTGAGCGCTTCAAGCTTGTGGGCCGACCAGTGGCCGAAATCCAGCGGACGGGCCTCGCGTGCCTCGAACGGGTCACCGCCGTGCGTGATGTGCAACAGGTGCAGCAGCACCGATACCCTGAGCGCGCGTTCCACCGCCTCGGGCTCGCGTACCGCGATCGCCCTGGCATCCTTGCACAGCTGATCGAAGCCACGCTCGCTCTTGAGCAAGGTGACCTTCACCGCCTCGCTGAATCCGCTGGCGAAATCCCGATCCGGCAATCCGTCCAGCAGGCTTGCATCGTTGATGACCGCCCAGGGCGTGGCGAAACTGCCGAGCCAGTTCTTCTTGCCGAAGTAGTTGACCGCGTTCTTCACGCCCACGCCCGAATCCGATTGGCCCAGCGTGGTGCTGGGCAGACGAATCAGGCGGATGCCCCGATGCGCGGTGGCGGCGGCGAATCCGACCACGTCCAGCACGGCACCCCCACCGATGCAGATGACATAGCTGCGCCGGTCCAGGTCCGTATCGTTGAAGCTTGCCAGCAGCCGCTCGACCTGGGCGGGATCGAGCTTGCACGCCTCGCCCCCGGTCATGCGCTGTGCCGGCAGCGTGAGATCGACATGGTCCGCCTCGTCGAGCATGCGTTCGAGCTGCTCGATCTTGTCGGGCGACGCGTCGGCCACGTTCGAATCAACCCACACTTGCACTTTGCACTGCGGCGCGCCGGAGGGAACCAGCAGGTCGAGCAACGCGGATCGATCCTCCTGGAAGACGTTCCTGGTGAATCGTTGGCGTTGGCGCTGCGGCACGGCGAAGGCGATGTCTATGGTGTCGGCCGACAGGTCGGGGGAACACTCGTGTGGAAAGTCGGATCGGTCCTCGAGCGTCTTCAACAAGGAGACCGTGGCTTTGGGTAGGCGTCCCGAGTCTGCTGCTTGGTGGGTCATGAGAGCGTGTTCTTCTTGGAAAGGACTCTGGATGAACGAGGCGAAGACGGCATCGGAGCCGATCGCATGGGCGTATCCGCATCGGTCGAAGGAGACGCATCCGGCCTGTATCGAGCCGGTGCGTCCGCAGGGGTGTGAACCGTAGACACAAATCGCGGATCGCTGAATCGTGTGACATGGTCGATGTATGTTCTTTCAGAACGGTGTAAGAACCGATCCTGACGTGATCCAGACGGCCCCGATTCACTTCATGCCGGTGATCGGACGGATCAGCGCGAAGCCGTGTGCCGAAGCGCTGGAGAACCATGCCTGGACGCAGCTCGTACCGTGAGCAACGATGTGGAGCGATCATGGACATCACCCGACAACCGGCGAACGAACAGACGGGCATTCACCTGATCGCCGATTTCCGGGGCGTGCGTTTGATCGACTCGGTCATCGAACTCGAGCGCCTCGTGCGTGCCGCCATCGAGGCGGCCGGGGCGACGCTGATAGAGCTGGCGTTCCACCAGTTTCCCGGGCACGCCGGCATCACCGGCTATGCGCTGCTGGCCGAGTCGCACCTGAGCGTGCACACCTGGCCCGAGCGCGACTACGTGGCCATCGATGTGTTCATGTGTGGCGAGCAGCGCCCCGAAAGCTCGCTCGCGGTGCTGCGCCGGGCGTTCTGCCCCGCTGCCGAGAGCGTTCACCGGGTACGTCGTGGCATCGCGACCATGCAAGTCGTCACCGTGCCGTCGAGACGCACCGATGAAGTCCGGCCATGACGGCACCCGGGCTTCGGCCGATGGTGGCGGATGACATCGATGCGATCGTCCGGCTCATCGCCGACACCGACGAGGCTGACGGCGTGCAGGCGGCGCAGGATCTTGCCGAACACGGTGTGGAGGGGCATGTCGTGATGATCGGCGAGGGCGGTCTGCCGGTCGGCGTATCGGGCTTTCGTCACGTGCCGGCCACCGAACGCACCTCGTGGCTATCGTGGACCTGTCTGGCGCCAGCGCTTCGTGGCCGGGGGCACGGCCGCTCCCTGGTCGAACACGTCACCGGACGGCTTCGCCGACTCGGGTGTCGCAAGGTCTTCGTCCAGACCTCCGACTACGTCGATCCGGATGATGGTCCGCTCTATCGGGCGGCGATCGCCACCTACCGATCGCTTGGGTTCAGCCTCGAGCTGACGGTGCACGACTTCTACGATGTTCGAGTGGTCGGTCGCGCGCAGCTGGCCCCTTGCCGGCCGGATCGTCGGCCGAGGCACCGGCAAGCGTGCCGGGTTCGACCGGGAGGACCTGCTGCTCGGGCTCGCCGGCGTGAAGCGCCTCGGCGGGCGCCGGGTGTTCCTGACGTTTCCGTCCAACCTGCCGGCCATTGCGGAGCCGTTGCGCTCGGCGGGTTTCGAACGGATCGGGCAGCTCGAGGATTATTACGAACGTGGCCTTCATGAACTGCACTTCGCCCACGATCTGTCGGGCATTCGATGAACGAGAATCGCGATGATGAACCGCCTTGCAACCTTCCCGGCCGCCACGATCCTGTTGCTCGTCACCGTCCTCGGCTGCGGCACGGGTCAGCGCCAGCCCACGGTCGATCTGGATGCGGTGTTGAGCGTCACCACCGACTCGCTGGCGCAGATGGACGCGGCGACGCCTGCGCCGGATGGCTTCGACGGCGGGTACGGTGTCGACGCTGCGGCGCCGGTCGAGCGTGACGAGGCCGCGACGAGCGGGCTGCTGGCGGAGCTGGCGGAGCTGCTTGAGAGGAACTACAACGCGGCGGTACCCGCGCTGTTCGACGGCAACATCGCCGTCGCCGCGCAGCAGGATGCCTCGATCCTCGCACTGGCCGACACGAACGCGAACGGCGTGGCGGATCAGGGCGAGCGTGCCCTGTGGAAGATCGAGGTGGACGGTGACAACGCACGCATACTGGCGACCGACAGTTCGGGTGCCGTCGACCAGGCAGGTTTCAGCGGCACGGGGCTGTTCGCAGGCTACTTGCTGGGCAGCATGCTGTCGCGACAGCGCGCCGCGGGCGTGAACACGCAGGCGCTGTCCAGCAAGCGCACCGTCAGCCCTGCACAGGCGGCGCGGGCCCGCGCCGGCTCCGGCAGCTTCTCGCGCGGCAAGTAGGGCATGAGCGTGGCGGGCGCGAGCGTGAAGGAATCGCTCGCGAACGGCACGATCGAGCAGTTCGCGATCGATCGGAACCAGGCGCGCCTGCTGCTCGCCTCGATCCTGGTGGTGGCGCTGTGCGGCATCGTCTACGAGCTGATCATCGGGGCGATCGCCAGCTACCTGCTCGGCAACAGCGTGCTGCAATTCTCGCTGACGGTCGGCGTGTTCATGTTCGCGATGGGCATCGGCTCGCTGCTGTCGCGCTACCTGGGCGCGAACCACCTGCGCCACTTCGTCTGGGTGGAGATCGCGATCGCGCTGGTGGGGGGCGTGAGCGGCATCGCGTTGTTCATGGCGTTCCCGTTCGCGCGCGTGCTGTTCGAGTTCGTCATGTACGGCTTCATCCTGGTCATCGGCGTGCTGGTCGGTCTGGAGATTCCGATACTGACGACGCTGCTGGCGCGCGGGCGCTCCACCCGGGAATCGATCTCGGAAGTCCTGACGCTGGACTACGTCGGCGCGCTGCTGGGCTCGGTGCTGTTTCCGCTGGTGCTGCTGCCCACGCTCGGTCCGATCAAGTCCTCGTTCGCGATCGGATTGATGAACATCGCGGTCGCCACGATCAACGTCTTCGCGTTCAGGGCCATGCTGGGTGGCGCCTACCGTTTCATGCTGGGCGCCTGCCTGATCACGATCGTCGCGCTGTGCGTGGCGCTCGGCTACGGAACCAAGCTGGCAAGCTTTGCCGAGAAGCACCTCTACTTCGACACCGTGATGTTCAGCGAGCAGACGCCGTACCAGCACCTGGTCGTCACCCGGTCGGTCGACACCGGTGACACCCGTCTGTTCATCGACGGGCACATCCAGTTCTCCTCGCGTGACGAGTACCGCTACCACGAGTACCTGGTGCACCCGGCGATGTCGGTACCCGGGTCGCGCACGAACGTGCTGGTGCTCGGCGGTGGCGACGGACTGGCCGCACGCGAGCTGCTGAAGTATCCGGATGTCCAGCGGATCGACCTGGTGGACATCGATCCGGAGATGACGCGCATCCACTCGGAGCTTGCGATGTTGAGAGCCGTGAATCAGGACAGCCTGCTCTCGGAGCGCGTGCGCATCGTCCACGAGGATGCGTTCACCTTCGTCAACCGTCCCGGCATCCTCTACGACCGGGTGATCATCGACTTCCCCGATCCGCACGATGCGGCGATCGGCAAGCTCTATTCTCGCGAGTTCTACACGATGGTGCGACGCCGGATGACCCCCGGGGCCGTCGTCACCACCCAAGGCTCGTCTCCGTTCTACACCCGGCGCGTGTTCTGGTCGATCGAGGCGACGCTTGGCGAGGTCTTCGCCTCGGTCGCCAGCTACCACACCGCGCTGCCCTCGTTCGGCATCTGGGGGTTCAACATGGCCAGGCATGACGCACCGCTTCCCGCTGTCTACCCGATCGAGGTGCCCACACGGGCGATCGACGATGAATCCGTACTGGCGGCCATGGTGTTCGATGCGGACACCGGCCCGCTCGCGGACAGTCCGGTGAACTCGATCATGCAACCGCTGCTGTACAAGCTGTACCTGGACGATGTCAGGCGCTGAACTGGGGGCGGCATGACGTTGGCCCCTGACGAAGGCGTCAAGATGTTAGCGTGATCGGCGCCGGGCAGGAAGTGTTCGTGAACAGTGGCGGCCAGCCCCTTCTTCACGTTCACGTCCGTGGTGGACGGTGTCGACGTGCGATACGCGACGGACGACGGATTGCCCGGCCCGTTGCCCGATGATGCGACGCTGACCGTTCCGGGGGCGGACTTCCCCGCCCTGGTCGACTATCCGCTGCCGAACGAGCCGGCGGTACCGGTTCGCCTGCTGCCGAACATCGACCTGCCGATCTTCTCGTCCAGCGAATACGCCTGGATGCCCGGCGGCGAGCGCGGATATCTCGTGCTGGATTTTCTGGCGTACGATGCGGATCAGGACTTCATCGACTTCGCGATCGTGTGCCGGGCGCGGGACGATGGCAGCTTCACGCTTCCGGCCGAGGCGTTGTCGGAAATCGATGCCATCGCGGACAAGCTTCGGTTGCGGGTCGACCAGCAGATCGAGTCGCGTGACGACATCACGATCGTGTCGCGTGTGCCGGTGGCCGAGTAGCGAGCGCCCGAGTCGATCGATCGTGCCGCCGTTCTCGTAGACGTATCACTCTGATGAGGCGAGGCGTCCGTGCACCTGCCTTTCTGCGAGTCCCGACGAGACGCGAGATGACGAATACCCGTACCGATGCCGATCCGCAAGCAGGCGACGAGCGCCCCGAGCACGTCATCGACGAGGCGCACGCGCTCACCAGCGAGGAGGAGAAGAAGGTCGTCGAGCGGCTGAGCCTGCGAGCGCCGGCCGTCTACGCGATCATCAAGGAGGAGGGCGAGGCGGAACTTGCGCGCCCGACCGCGTCGCTGTTCTGGTCCGGCATCGTTGCGGGCGTGGCGATGGGGCTCTCGATATTGACCCTTGCGCTGTTGCGCATGCACCTGCCGGACACGAACTGGGCTCCGCTGATCAGCTCGTTCGGTTATGCGGCAGGCTTCCTGATCGTGGTGCTCGGCCGCCAGCAGCTGTTCACCGAGAACACGCTGACCGTGGTGCTGCCGACGCTTGCGCGGCTCACGTGGTCCACGTTCGGCGAGCTGGGACGCGTGTGGGGCACGGTGCTGATGGCGAACTGGATCGGTTGCGTGCTGATCGCGCTCGGATTCACCCATCTGGCGCTCGTGCCGGCCGACATCACCGCGGCCATCGTCGACGCCTCCGGTCACTATGTCCACCTGTCGCCGTCGACCGCGTTCCTGCAGGGTATCGGCGCAGGCTTCCTGGTGGCCGCGATGGTCTGGATCATGCCGGGTGCCGAGAGCTCGAAGTTCGTGCTGATCTCGTTCACCGCCTGGCTGATCGCGCTCGGCGGCTTCACGCACGCGATCGCGGGCATGGTGGAAGTCGCGGTACTCGTGTTCGAGGGCGACGTCTCGTTCGTGGACGGGCTGTTCACGCTGGCCTTGCCGACCGTGGCGGGCAACGTTCTCGGCGGTACCGGGCTGTTCGCGATGCTGGCTCACGCCCAGGTCAAGGACGAGCTGTAGTCAGGCCACCTTCTCGACGGCAACGAGCTCCCGTTCTGCGACACTGTCCGGCCCTATCGTCGACGGGTTCGAGCCGTGATCACCTGCTGCCTGCACTACAAGATCGATCCGTTCAAGCTGGACGAGTTCGAAGTCTATGCCCGCCTGTGGGTACCCTTGGTGGAACGGTTCGGGGGGCGGCATCGGGGCTATTTCCTGCCGCACGAAGGGGCGAACGATGTCGCCATCGCGCTGTTCGACTTCGGTTCGCTGGCAAGCTACGAAAGCTATCGTCAACGCTCCCTGGCCGATCCCGACTGCCAGGCAGCCTGGGCCCACGCCGAGCGCACCCGCTGCATCCGCACGTTCGAGCGCACCTTCCTGCGGCCGCTGGATGCCGGTGGTGCGACGGGCAGCGCGGCCAGCGCGGGCACCGGGCTGACCGGTGACGGGCTGGCCGAGGTCATCGGAATCAACGATGGCCCCGACCAGTGAGTTCCTCGGCGGCAGCGTCCGACCTCTGCCGTGAGCCGAGAATCCGCATGAACGCCGCGACCATGAGCGCCCGCTCCCTGATCGAGCGGTTGCGGCTCGAACCTCACCCGGAAGGTGGCTGGTCTGGCCGGGTTCTTCTGCGCGATCATGGCGAACGCCTCGCTGTTGTTCGGGACCGTGCGGCCCGGTGAATCGATGACCGGCATGAGAGCATGGCCACGGTGCTGGCCAACGGTTGGTGGACAACGCGCGACAGATCCGGATGCTTTCGCGTCGGGGACAGGGACGCCGATGAGCGCATGAGGACATGAAGTCCGGGTCGGCACTGGAGACCGGGTCGGCACTGGAGATCTGGCCTGCGCGGTACGGGTTGTCCGCGCACCTGGACGCGCTGACACGCCACGCCATCGATATCGACCTGCTGACCGAGCTCGACGCTTCGACGCTGGCGGCCTGCCGCTCGGCGCGCGCTTGCGGTTGCTGCGGGCCATCAGGATCGATGCCGGCCTTCTCGGCAACGAGGTGAACGCGGCACCGGCACCGATCGTACGCCGTGTGCTGAGCGTGATGTTCTGCGACATCGTGAGTTCGACCGTGCTGGCGCGCACGCTGGAGGCGGAGGACATGCGTCGATTGCTGACCGGCTGGCGCGATCGGGTGGTGCAGGCCGGCCTGCCGTTCGGTGGTCATGTGGCTCAGTTCCTCGGCGACGGTGCACTGCTGTACTTCGGTTATCCGATCGCCCGCGCAGACGATGCCGAGCGTGCCGTTCGCGCCGGCCTGGCCTTGCTGGACGAGATGCGCTCGACGTTCGCTCGTGGGCCGGAACCTGGAGCTGGCGACGATCGCCTCGTTCCTGCCCGAACCCGGATCGGCAGGCGCCCGGGCGCGTCTCGTGCTGATCGATGGCGAGGCCGGCACCGGTAAGGGCCTGTCATCGCCACGACCCGGCAAGGCCCCGATCCGCTGTTGGAGGGCTCGGCTGAAGTGACGTGGCTGACGCTGCACCGTCTGGGTAGCGCCCACGTGCACGGCATGCTCGAACGGCTGCTCGGCACCACCGACCTGCCCGCCGGATTGCACACGCTCGTCACCGTCCGCACCAACGGGGTGCAGCCTGATGGCTCGCATCGGCGTCTAGGGAGCCTCTGCACCATGCGCCACCCCCTGCACGAGCCGCTCGGCGTGCAGGGCTTGGCGGCGCCCGAAGCGCGGTGGGGGTTCCACCGTCGAGGGCGCCAACGCGGCCCGGGGCGCCGAGCGGCTCGCACCCGATACAGCGCGGGCATGAACCCGAAGGGTCGTCCGGAGCGGTCCCGGCCCTGCGTTGGAGCGCTTGGCGGTAGAACCACTACCGCCTGCGAGCTCCGCCCGGTTCCGGAACCGCTCTGGACGATGCAGGGGGGGGGCGCATGGTGCAGAGGTTCCCTAGACGATGCCGCCCCCGGAACCGGCGACCGCCGGCCGCTCGGCGCCCACGCGAGCGCGATAGCCTGCCGAGCGATACACCGACACCGGATCGTGCGCACCGCCGTCCTGGCGGCGTGCCCGCGAAAGGATGGGTGAGACGTCCGTGCGGAACGCCGCCTTCAACGTCTCGCTGGCCATCAGCGCATCGTTGCCGGCCTGATGGTACGCAAGCGCTTCGCGATCCACCAGGGATGCCTGCACGCACGCACGCTGCACCTCGATCGCGCTGTTCATCAGGCTCTCGATCGGGTCGGTGACGTTGTGGGATTGATCGAGCATGCAGGCCGGTGCCGCCGCGCCGACCCGCGCCCCGATCAGCTCGTTGAACACCAGGAACAGCCGGTACGGCTCGATCGCGCCGCTGTCCAGGTCGTCGTCGCCGTACTTCGAATCGTTGAAGTGGAAGCCGCCGAGCTTGCCGGCACGCAGCAGGCGAGACACGATCATCTCGATGTTGACGTTCGGCGCATGGTGGCCGAGATCGACCAGGCAGCTGGCCTTCGGTCCCAGCTCCTGCGCGATCATCAGGTTGGTGCCCCAGTCCTGCACCACGGTGGAGTAGAACGCCGGCTCGAACAGCTTGTGCTCGGTGAACAATCGCCAGTCCTCGGGCAGGGCGGCGTAGATCTCGGCAAGGGATTCGAGGTAGCGATCGAACTGGGCGCCCATGTCGCACTGCCCCGGGAAGTTCGAGCCGTCGCCGACCCATACCGTCAGCGCGGTGGAGCCGAGTGCCCGGCCGACCTGGATGCAATGCCGGTTGTGCGTGATCGCCTGTTCGCGCGTGGCGGCATCGACGTGCGACAGGGAGCCGTACTTGTACGAATGTGCCTGCCCGGGCTGGTCCTGGAAGGTGTTGGAGTTCATGGCGTCGAACCCGAGCCCCAGGGAGGCCGCCCGCTCGCGCAGTTCGGCAGGGTCCTCGTCGTCCCAGGGGATGTGCAGCGACACGGTCGGCGTGGCACGGGTCAGCTGCTGGATGACGCCGCAGTCGTCCAGCTTGTCGAACACGTGCCGCGGTTCCCCGGGCCCCGGGAAGCGGGCGAATCGCGTACCGCCGGTGCCCACGCCCCAGGAGGGGATCGCGACCGTGAAGTCGCGCGCGCGCTGCAGCGTCCGGTCGATATCGATGCCGCGCCGCGCAAGGGTACCGGCGAGTGCCTCGAAATCGGCATCCGCGCCGCTTCTCGCTGCCGCGTTGTGCTCGTGGATCAGCTCATCGTCGATCGTGGTGTTCATCGCCGGATCTCTTTCGGTGCGCTCGGGGTGCTTATCGGGTGAAGGCCTGCACGTTGCCGGCGTCCACGTTGATGATGTTGCCGGTGGACTTGGAGGAGGCGTCGCTGACGAGGAAAAAGGTCGCCTCGGCGATGTCCTCGGGCAGCACGCTGCGCTTGAGCAACGAACGCTCGCGGTAGTGGGCTTCGAGTTCGTCGGTCGACATGCCGTATGCGTCGGCCCGTTGCTGCAGCCAGCTGCCGGACCAGATCTTGGAGCCGCGCAGCACCGCGTCCGGGTTGACCACGTTGACCCGGATGCCCGCCGGGGCGCCTTCGAGTGCCAGGCAGCGCGCCAGGTGCACCTCGGAGGCCTTGGCGGTGCAGTAGGCGGAGGCGCCGGGCGAGGCGGCCAGCGCGTTCTTGGAAGCGATGAATACCACGGTGCCGCCGGTATCCTGCACGCGCATCAGACGGAACGCCTCGCGCGACACCAGGAAATAGCCGGTCGACAGCACGCTCATGTTCAGGTTCCACAACGCAAGCGTGGTGTCCTCGATCGGAGCGGAAGTGGCGATGCCGGCATTCGAGACGAGTATGTCGAGTCCCCCGTACTCGCGCGCGGTGTCGGCGAACGCGGCCACCACCGCCTCCTCGTCGGTGACGTCCATCCGTACGCTGCGCACCGCATCATCGCCGAAGCGTTCGGTGAGCGCGGCGCGCGTCGTCGCCAGCAGTGCCTCGTCGAGGTCGGCCAGCATCACGCAGGCGCCCTGATCGAGCAGGCGCGCGGCGGTGGCCGAGCCGATGCCGCCGGCGCCGCCGGTGATCAGCGCCACCCGACCGGCCAGGCTCTTGCTGGGCGGCAGGCGCTGCAGCTTGGCCTCTTCCAGCAGCCAGTACTCGATGTCGAAGGCTTCCTGTTCGGACAGTCCCCGGTAGGTGGACACCGCCGACGCACCCCGCATGACGTTGATCGCGTTGGTGTAGAACTCCGCGGCGATCCGCGCGGTGGCCTTGTCGTTGGCGAAGGTGATCATGCCGACCCCGGGTACCAGGTACACCACGGCATTGGGATCACGCATCGGCGGGCTGTCGTCGTGCCGGCAGCGGGCGTAGTACGCGGCATAGTCGTCCCGGTAGGCGGCGATGGAGGCGACTAGATCGTTCAGCGTCCGCTCGATCGCCGCGTCGAGGTGCGGGGCACCCGCCTCGTCCAGCTCGATCACCAGCGGCCGGATCTTGGTGCGCAGGAAGTGATCCGGGCAACTGGTGCCCAGTGCCGCCAGCTCCTGCAGGTCGATCGAACCGACGAAGGCCAGCACCGTCGCGCTGTCGTCGAAATGACCGACCTTGCATTGCTCCGGGCCGATCAGGCCGCGGATGGCCGGCATCAGTCGAGCCGCCGCCCGGCGCCGATCGGCCGGTTCCAGTGCGCGGGTGCGCTCACCGCCGAACGGGGCGGTGCCGGCCGTCTCGCCGGCCAGCCAGTCGGCGGCGGCGTTGATGATGTCGATCGTCAGCGCGTAGCAATCGCGAGCGGTGTCGGCCCAGGTGAACAGGCCGTGGCTACCGAGCACCACGCCGCGCGCTTCGGGATTTTCCCGGCAGAAGCGCTCCAGCCACAAGCCCAGCTCGTAGCCCGGGCGCTTCCACGGCAACCAGCCGATGGTGTCGCCGAAGAGGCGCCGCGTGAGCGCCTCGCCGTCCCGGGCGGCCGCGATCGCGATGATCGCGTCCGGGTGCACGTGGTCGACGTGGGCCCTGGGCACGTAGGCGTGCAACGGCGTATCGATGGAGGAGGCGCGGGCGTTCAGCGCGAAGGTGCAGTGCGGCAGGTAGCCGACCATCTCGTCCTCGTAGGCCGCTCCGCGGTACAAGGCCTTGAGCGATTCGAGCTTGTCCTGATAGAGCGTGGCGAAGCCGTCGCGCGCCATGGTGCCGATGTCGCCGCCCGAGCCCTTGACCCACAGCACCTCGACGTCCTGACCGGTGAGCGGGTCGGTGCAGAGGATCTTCGCCGATGTGTTGCCGCCTCCGTAGTTGGTCACGCGCTTGTCGGAGCCGAGCAGGTTGGACCGGTAGAGCAGGCGGCCGGGTTCGTCGAGCGTGCCGGCATGAGCCTCGTCCCACTGGTTCTCGATGCGCTGGGTGGCGTGACGATCGGTCATGACAGCAGGTTCTTCAGCGAGCGTATCCGCCAAGCATCGCGCGTTCGACACTCGCCGTCAATCAGTATCGATCGTCATAGCGGTCAGATGATCGATCATGATCAGATTTGATTGACATATTCGCCGGCCTGCGTATCATCAGTTGTGAACGAGGAGCACCGAATGCACGAACGAGAGCGCCAGCACATCATCCTGTCGGCGGTTCAGGAGAAGCCGGTGGTGACCGTGGCGGACGTGGTCGCGCTGACCGATGCGTCCGAGGCGACGGTGCGCCGGGACATCGCGTCCCTGCATCTGGAAGGCCGGCTCAAGCGGGTGCGCGGGGGCGCCGAGGCGCTGCACCCGCTGCGCCAGGGCACGCTGGCCGGCCGCCCGTTCGCGGTCAACGCCACGCGCGATCTGCTGCACAAGCGCGCCATTGCCCGCGAGGCGGTCGCGCTGTGCGAGGACGGTGATGACGTGATCATCAACGGCGGAACGACCACGTTCCAGATGGTGCACCTGCTCGCCGCGCGCCGGATGCAGATCTTCACCAACTCGTTCCCGATCGCGGCGCACCTGCTGGCCAATTCCAAGAACGAGCTGGTGCTGCCGGGCGGCTCGATCTATCGCGAGCAGGACATCATCCTGAGTCCGTTCGAGAACGACGTGACGCGTCATTTCTGCGCCTTGCGCATGTTCAGCGGCGCCTACGGCATCGGCCGGCTGGGCGCGATGGAGGGCGATCCGTTGCTGATCCAGAGCGAGCAGCGGCTGATGAAGCAGGCGGACGAGCTGGTGATGCTGGTCGATGCCGGCAAGTTCTCGCGGCGCTCCAGTCTGCTGATGTGCGCGCTCGAGCGCATCGACGTGCTGATTACCGATGAGCGCGTCACCGATGCCACCGTGGCGATGCTCGAGGCGGCCGAGGTCAAGGTGATCGTCGCCGCCGTGGATGCGAAACAGGTTCTCGACACCGCTTGATCGCACCGACACGGACGCTCCCACCCGATCCGCCCACGACCCACCCTCCGGATCGACCGGACGCAGGAACCGCAAGGGCAGTACACCGCAACCTTCCCGCAACCACCCCCCCCCCCCCC
>ENA-ORXU01000726-ORXU01000726.1-marine-metagenome-genome-assembly--contig:-NODE-726-length-34552-cov-3.838550_pt1 | contig 34552 bp, 33 predicted proteins | sample MGYA00237869_ERZ511484 | MGnify/ENA metagenome assembly ERZ511484 | reverse complement strand
AGCCTTTCGGGTGTCCATCCATTTTTTATCCTTCCATTTATAATCGGTTTGCCAAATAATCGATGCCGTTTTTGGTGGTCGTTCACAATAGCGCGCGAAAGGATCTGCCTTTTCGGTGACCGCACCGTGATTGTTCGAATATATCTTGTATTTATAAATTTCACCTACGCCGACCTCGGGAATGAAGCCTTCATAAATTCCACTACCATCCCAACGTACGTTCAGTGAATGTTCATTATCGTTCCAGCCATTAAAGTTGCCCACTACCGATACAGAACGTGCAGAAGGTGCCCAAACAGCAAAATAAGTACCTTTGACTCCGTTCAGTTCCATGGGGTGCGAACCTAATTTTTCATATAGTCTAAAGTGTTTGCCCGATTTGAAAAGGTCGATATCGAAATCGGAGAAAAGGCTAAATACAGTTACTTGTGGCATAGTGTTCAGTTGTTTATCTATATGCGGGCTAATTTACGCAACTTTGTAGAAAGCTTTAACGATTTGCCCGTTAACTTTAAATTATTCAATTTTTTCATTAAAAAATCGGGATATTCAAAAAATGGAACGCTTTTTGAAACCACAACTATAGAAACTACAATTAAACTTTATACATAATGAAAAAAGCAACTCTATTACTCGGCGCGTTCTTGACCTTATTTTTAATTTCTTGTGAAGGACCGGCAGGGCCTCCAGGCTTTGAAGGGATTCCTGGGCAAGACGGATTTGATGGTCAGAACGGAGCAGATGGCATTCAAGGTCAGGTTTTTGAAGTCGATGGGATAAACTTCGATTATAATCCAGATAGTAACTTACAGAGTACCCTTATTAACTTTGCCGATAATACCGATTTTGAAGTATTCGAGTCAGATGCAATTTTGGTCTATCGCTTTGATGGTGAAATTGAACTTGACGATGGGAGCTTTGCAAATGCGTGGAGCTTAATCCCACAAAACTTCTTTGTAGCAGAGGGAACGATTCAATATACCACAGCTCACAATTTTATAGACGTCGAAATTTTTATCGATGGTAATTTTGATTTGGCAAACTTAAGTGCCGATTTCACACAGAACCAATTTTTCAGGGTAGTTATTTTGCCCAGTAGTTTTTTAACCTCTAAAATGGACAAATCCAATATCGGTTCCGTCATGAGTTCGTTGGGTATCTCAGAAAATGATGTTAGAAAAATTAAGCAATAACAAACGTATAAATATATCGAGCGACCCCGTTTTATGAAAGCGGGGTTTCCTATTTTTAAAAATTTACGAAACCTTTGCGAAACAAATACCGTAAATACCCATAAAGAACTTCTTGAAACTGACTATCCCTGAGGAAAGCCCTAGAAGTATTTCGCCGGTTTCGTACCGATTGCCATTAGGAACCGAAATTTTATATTTGCCCCACCCGGAATTGCGAAAAAGAAATTCCGACCTCCCCCAAGGGAAGGTAGAATAGGAAACCCCGAGGCCAAGCCGTCGGGGAATTATTTAGATTAAATTTGAAAGTAAGGAGCATCGATTACGACTAAACAAGAACATAATTTAATAGTAAAAAACACCATGTACAAAAACATTTTATTCGCACTTTGCATCATATTGGTAAGCTGCAAGGGCAATTCTCAGGATAAGGAAACGGCCCAACAAGAACCAACAAAAATGGAGAAAAAATTCGTGGTAACTAAAACGGATACCGAATGGCAAAAAGAACTCACGGATGCCGAATTCTACGTATTGCGCAAAGCGGCTACCGAAAATCCGTTTACGAGTGACCTTCTTGAAAATAAGAAAGAGGGCACTTATGTCTGTGCAGGTTGCGGTACCGAACTTTTCAAAAGCGAAACAAAATTTAAGTCTGGCACAGGTTGGCCCAGTTTTTACAAGGAAATCGAAGGAAACGTTGCTTATGATGTTGACTATAAAATAGGCTACAAAAGAACCGAAGAACATTGCGCCACTTGTGGTGGCCATCTTGGTCATGTCTTTGAAGATGGGCCACAGCCCACGGGACTACGACATTGTATCAACGGGGTGGCATTGGATTTTGTTCCCACTGGTCAATAGCAGTTGGCAGTTGCAGTCAGCGGTATGATTCTGCCAAAATGTGAGACTACGTAACAATTGGTTTAAAGTTCAATCGCTACTTCTTAGCTGTTCAAGGTTTAATGTGTTTCCAGAATACCTTGAGCCTTCTTTGGTAGATTTGAACTTTGAATAGTTTTATTTATATTCTACTTTTTGGATAAAGAAGTTATCGCTGTATGGGAAAATACCACTTACTCCAACTGCCCACTGAAAATTTTTAAAAATGGACTATCCCGAAAACTATCTCAAAAGTGTTCTGTTCGAATTCCATCGGTACAAAACTATGGGCGACAAAACCTTTGCGCAGCTCGATAAAAAGGAAATCCATTGGAGGGCTAGTAAAAATGACAATAGCGTTGCATTAATCGTTAAGCATATGGTGGGCAACATGTTAAGCCGATGGACGAACTTTTTAATCGAAGACGGCGAGAAACCGTGGCGCAATCGGGAGAACGAGTTTGAAAATGTATATGGTACTAAAAAGGAAATGCTCTCGGCCTGGGAGAAAGGCTGGCAATGCCTTTTTGATGCGCTGGAAGCGGTCAATGCCACAAATTTTAACACTATCGTCAAAATCAGGGATGAAGAACATACCATTGTTCAGGCTGCAAACCGTCAATTGGCCCACTATGCCAGCCATGTTGGTCAAATTGTATTTGTAGGAAAAATGATAAAAGGCTCAGATTGGGTTTCGCTATCCATTTCGAAAGGTGGCTCTGTCGACTTTAACAAGACCATGTTTAAGAAAGATTAATCAGGACTTTTTGTTTTTGACAAGAAAACTTCCGCGGTGCCGGAGTTCCATCGCCTCGGTAGATTGCTTCTAGTTTTTCTCTTTTCAAAACTGTATTTATCTTCCGAAGCGGTAAGGTGATTTTCTCCGAACCACTTTACCATCCCTTTTATTTTATAACATTTTTTTGAATTCTACCACTTGGTTTTTGGTGATTGAATTCCGTACTTTTGCAACTGCTTTGTATCAAAGCGGTTTCTAATTTCCAACAGCAAAAAATAAAAATATGAGCAATTTCGATGTTATTGTTTTAGGCAGCGGTCCCGGAGGATACGTAACCGCCATTAGGGCTTCACAGCTAGGCCTCAAAACAGCCATTGTCGAGAAAGAAAATTTAGGTGGAGTATGTTTGAACTGGGGTTGTATACCGACCAAAGCATTATTGAAGTCGGCTCAAGTTTTTGAATACCTGCAACATGCCGGCGATTACGGTCTAAAGGCCGAAGGCATCGATAAAGATTTCGGTGCCGTAGTACAACGCAGCCGTGGCGTTGCCGATGGCATGAGCAAAGGTGTTCAATTTTTGATGAAAAAGAACAAAATCGAGGTTATCAACGGTTTTGGGACCCTGAAATCCGGAAAAAAAATAGCTGTCAAAGATGCCGATGGAAAAGAAACCGAATACGGTGCCGAGCATATCATTATAGCAACCGGGGCACGTAGTCGCGAACTACCCAGCCTTCCACAAGATGGCAAGAAAATTATCGGGTATCGCGAAGCCATGACTTTAGAAAAGCAACCCAAAAGCATGATTGTCGTCGGTAGCGGTGCCATCGGTATAGAGTTTGCATATTTCTACAATTCAATGGGCACTGAGGTTACCGTTGTTGAATACCTACCGAATATTGTACCTGTCGAAGATGAAGATGTTTCGAAACAATTGGAGCGCAGTTTTAAAAAAGCAGGGGTTAAAATCAAGACATCCGCAGAGGTTACTTCTGTCGATACTTCTGGTGAAGGGGTAAAAGCTACTGTGAAAACGGCAAAAGGTGAGGAAATTCTAGAAGCCGATATCGTACTTTCTGCTGTAGGCATCAAATCGAATATTGAAAATATAGGTCTGGAAGATGTAGGTATTTCGACTGACCGTGATAAAATTTTGGTCAATGATTTCTACCAGACGAACATTCCCGGCTATTATGCTATTGGTGACGTAACACCAGGTCAGGCTCTAGCCCATGTCGCTTCTGCGGAAGGTATTCTTTGCGTCGAAAAAATTGCCGATATGCACGTTGAACCTTTGGACTATGGCAACATTCCCGGTTGTACCTATTGCATGCCCGAAGTAGCATCGGTGGGCCTAACGGAAAAACAGGCCAACGAAAAGGGATTGGATATCAAAGTGGGGAAATTCCCATTTTCCGCAAGCGGAAAGGCGAAGGCGGCTGGAAATCCCGATGGATTCGTGAAAGTTATTTTCGACGCAAAATACGGTGAATGGTTGGGTTGCCATATGATAGGCGTAGGAGTAACCGATATGATTGCAGAGGCCGTTGTAGCACGAAAGCTGGAGACTACGGGGCATGAAATCTTAAAGGCGGTACACCCGCACCCGACCATGAGCGAAGCTGTTATGGAAGCGGTTGCTGCGGCTTATGACGAGGTAATACATTTGTAAGTTTAGGAGTTTAGTAGGGTAGAAGTTTAGAAAAAGTATTCTAAAGTACACCCTACTAAACTTCTAAACCTTTTAAACTCCTAAACAACCATGCTTACAATTTTCAGAACCACCGCTATTCTCGAAGGCATCTCTTATCTGACACTTTTTGCAGTTACCATGCCGTTAAAGTATTTGGCCGATATTCCCATGCCGAACAAGTATGTTGGTTATGCGCACGGCGTGCTGTTTATTGCCTATATAGCTTTGGTATTGATTTTTTGGATAAAGCACAAATGGGGCATTAAAAAAGGGCTAATATTACTATTGGCCTCTCTTCTACCTTTCGCGACTTTTTATGTGGATAAAAAGTACTTAAAACCGGCGGCAGTCTAGCCTAGATTAGGTTTTATGGTGAATACAGTTCGTGAATTTTGCAACTTATCTAAAGTGTCGCGCAGATAGAAATGTGTAAACATACCCAATAGTTACTGTCGACCAAGCATCATCATCTTTAGTGATGGCCGTATAAGAGAAGTTCACTTCTGATTTAGGGCCAACTTGAAATCCTAATTGCGGGCGATAATAGAATCCGCCCTCGTTACCTTCGTTCAATCCGAAAGCTTGGCCTACATCACCTCCAAACGAAAAGGACTTAGATGGCCAGATACGTAACGAAGCAGCTACGGGTGCAAATTGAATACTAGGTAATTTTACACTGACCGTCTCGGCCTTGAACTTTTCTGCAAAGCCATGTATTATGCCCACTTTGATTCCTAAATCGAATATCTTGTTCGGCGCCCACATATAACCCATATCGGCACCGATTACGACACCGACCAAATCATTATAATCACCCAATGGCAAACCTGCCTGAGCACCAATTTTGAATCCCTCTTGAGAAGCTGCGGAAAAATAGGTCAGACCTATCGCGAATACCAATATCAATCTTTTTATCATCTTATCTCGGTTTTATTCCGAGATGTAGAAACGTAAAAACTGGCGACCAAGTATGAAAGTGGTCGTTTTTGTTGTAAACGTAATAATCTGATACATGAAAATGGAATGTTCGAGAGACCGTTATTCCAGAAAACTGCGAATGGCCAAATCATAACTTTTCAAGCCAAAACCCAAAATAACCCCTTTGGCAACGGGAGAGACATAAGATACATGCCGAAACTCTTCGCGTTTATGTGTATTCGAGATATGCACCTCGACCACTGCGGTTTCGACTGCTTTTATGGCATCTCCGATACCGACCGAGGTATGCGTGTAAGCTGCGGCGTTCAGCACAATACCGTCATATGAAAAACCTACTTCTTGTATTTTTCCAATGAGTTCACCTTCTATGTTCGATTGAAAGTACTCTAATTGCACGTCTTTAAACTTGAACTGCAAATCGGCAAAATAGTCTTCAAAAGTCTTATCTCCGTAGACTTCCGGTTCGCGTTTACCCAATAAATTCAGGTTCGGGCCGTTGATTATGATTATCTTCATACTGAGCTCGTTTAAGAGACTGTTTTAAAACATTTCTAAATCAAAAATAACTTTTTTACCCATATTGCCTACCTTACTTTCCTAAAAATAAACGACCACTTTAAGCGGCCGTTCAAAATAATTAAAGAAAAAAGTCCGTAGAAATCTAAAGAAAATAACATGCGCCCACGGAGACAACTCCGTTTCTTTCTTTAAAAACATCAAAAACTTTAGTTAAACCAAGACCTGCTCGAAGTTGAAAATACAAATTTGCGTTTAGGTAATAACCAGCACCAAAATTAATTCCTAAATCTAATTTTTTGGTATCTTGACCAGAGTTCTCCTCGTCCCAATTATCCGCTAAAAGAAATCCTACTTGAGGACCTAACTCTGCGGCAATCTTTTCATTAATATGGTATTTAGCCATAATGGGAAGTTGCAAATAAAACAGATTGGTATTCGAAGGCCCAATGTCAGCACCTTGAAAAGAAAAAAGTAGTTCGGGCTGCAGGTAAAAATCATTGGTAAAAACAGGTATTTCGGCAACACCACCAACGTACATACCTGGTCTAGGGGAAATACCGGTAAAACCATCGCCAAGCCATGTCGAAACATTAAGGCCTGCTTTGGCCCCGAACACCACACCTCCGTTTCCACTAGAAGGCCCAGCTTTTCTTTCAATTACCTCTTGGGCGGTAATCCCCTGTAATCCAAAGAACAGTAACGCAATAAAAATTAAAGATTTAATTTTCATAGTAGTTGCAATTTTTTTTTAGTTGCACCAAAGATAGAAAACTTTGCAATGCCACTATCTTACAAAATTTAAATCAGAGCCAAAGAATACTCTGTACACCTACCGTCTTTAGCGCAGGAAATCGATAGCCGGAAAAATTTGATTGTTTACTTTTATACAATGAACTGGGAACAGGCTTTGCAAGACTACCGCCACTATCTGAAAATCGAAAGGGGGCTCTCGCAGAATTCGATCAAGAACTATGCTTGGGACGTCGAAAAACTCATTGGGTTTTTAAATGCCAATACCATTAATGACAATCCTGTCAAAATCGGCAAGGAAACGGTTCAGCAATTTGTATATGAAGTAGCAAAGACCATGAACCCGAGGTCGCAGGCACGCATTATTTCAGGTCTGAAAAGTTTTTTCAATTATTTAATGTTAGAGGATTATCGCCCCGACAACCCTTTAGACCTTATCGAATCGCCAAAAATCGGCCGGAAGTTGCCCGACACGCTTTCCGAAGATGAAATCAATTCGCTCATGGCTGCCATCGACCTTTCGAGACCCGAGGGCGAACGTAACCGGGCCATGTTAGAAACCTTATACGGATGCGGCCTGCGTGTTACGGAGCTTATAAGCCTAAAAATATCGGACCTTTTCTTCGATGAAGATTTTATCAAAGTAACCGGTAAAGGCGACAAGCAAAGATTTGTACCGATCAGCTCGGTAAACAAGAAGTATATCTCTATATACCGTAAAGAAATACGGGTACACCAAAAGATTCAGAAAGGCTTCGACGACATCCTTTTTTTAAATCGACGTGGTAAACAGCTCACCCGTGCCATGATCTTTACGATTACGAAACAACTTGCGGAAAAAATCGGACTGAAAAAAAATATTAGTCCACACACGTTTCGGCATTCTTTCGCCACCCATTTATTACAGAACGGTGCCGACCTCAGGGCAATTCAGCAAATGCTAGGCCACGAGAGCATTACAACCACAGAGGTCTATGTACACGTAGACCGCACCCATCTCACCGGTGTGATGAACAGATATCATCCGAGAAAGTGATTGTACGGTTTTAGAATTTGAATTTACTTCCCAAGGTGAAAACATTCTTTTTTCCACGATCTTGACCAAAGGTTTCCACTTTCGAGTCGTTTATTTGGTAATTGGTCTTGGCCTCTAACATAATAGTCTCATTTACATCGTGACCAAAACCAGCTATATAACCTAGGCGAGGTTTCAATTTTGGGAGTTCTTCGCCATCCGGCATGATTCTATTTGAGGTTTGCCCCAACGCAAATTCATATTCCACGCCAGTAAACAGATAGGTTCTATTCCCGAAATATTGTTTGGCCAAGATGGGCATACGAAACCGGTCTCCGGTTCTATAGCTATCGTAAAAACCCTGAAGTTCTACTAGAAAACTATCCGACATATCATAAGTTACCTTGAACCAGCTATGTTGTTCGCCATCTAGAAAAATAGGATATGCAAAATCCTCAACTTTTAATCTATCGGTCAATTGCCAAGTGTTTGCACGATTATTAAAAACATCTTGTGCGTTCAACTGAAACATAATGATTACAAGAACTATAAAAGCAAAGCGTGTTTTCATAGTAATAGAGCTAGCCCGATTTATCAACAGAGATTTTTATTTAAATTTAAAAAGTTCGAACGAGTAGCTAATCACAGTTTCGAAAAATTTAACGCTTGGCTGCTATACTTTAGCTGCAATAAGCTAAAATTTATACTTCCCGCCCAAGGAGAATAAATTGGGAGTGCCGTAATTTCCGAAATTCGTTTTGTTGAAATGTAAGTCATGCTTTGCCTCCAATGAAAATTTCTCATCAACTTCGTAACCAAACCCATTGAACGTTTTTATTCGTGTAGGCGGAGGTTTAAACCCATGTTTATCCAGTTCCGTTTCTGTACCTAAACCCGTAAAGAAGTAAAACCTATTCGAAAGGTATTTCTTCAGAAGTAATCTAGATTCGTATATATCGTACAAACGGTATGTATCATAAAAACCCTCTAGCTCAATCAGAAATGTCGGATCGAACTCATAGGCAACCGTAAAATTAGAATGGGTTTCGTTGTCTAAAAAAAGTGGGTAAGAAAAACCTTCAATAGTCAATGCGTTTTTAGATTTGCTATTTTTAATCATTTCTTCTGTAAATTCTTGTGCGTATAGGCGCGGTAGAACCAAGAATGCAAAAATGAACATGAGGGTCGATTTCATAACCAAAAAAAACTTTTCCTAAAAATAAATAGTCGGCACCAGTTCTTCCGTGCAATTCTGAATAATTTAACTTTCGATCCCGCAAAATACTCCAGTGAAATCTATCTTTTTGCTTGTTTTATTTCACCGAAAACCGGCCTTTGAAAAAATTTATCCAACTCAAACGTTATAGTTTACCAGCGTATGCAATTATAGTTTTGACAACTGTAAACAAAGGCTATATTTAAGTTCCAAAGATTATAATATGCATAAAAATTCAGTACGGAAATGGTGGAAAGAAGGCATCGTCTACCAAATTTATCCTAGAAGTTTTCAAGATACTACGGGTACCGGTATCGGCGATTTACGGGGTATTATCAATAGGCTCGATTATATTAAAAGTCTTGGTGTCGATATCATTTGGCTGAACCCTGTTTATACATCTCCCAACGATGATAATGGTTACGATATTGCAGATTATAAAGGAATCATGTCTGAATTCGGCACCATGCATGATATGGAAGAGCTGGTTTCAGAAATGAAAAGACGTGATTTGAAGTTGGTGATGGATCTTGTCGTGAACCATAGTAGCGATGAACATAAATGGTTTATTGAATCTAGAAAATCTAGGGACAATCCGTATCGGGATTATTACCATTGGTGGCCTGCGGAAAAAGGTACGCCCCCCAAACGCTGGAGCTATTTTGACGTAGATGGCAATGCCTGGAAATTCGACGAACAAACCGATGCCTACTACCTACATTGCTTTTCAGTGAAACAGCCCGACCTAAAATGGGAAAACCCCGAACTGCGTAAAGAAATTTACGACATCATGAAGTTTTGGTTCGATAAGGGTGTCGACGGTTTTAGAATGGACGTGATATCATTTATTTCGAAGGATACCGATTATCCAGAGCTTCCTGAAAAGTATAAAGGTGATTTTATCCCCTATTATGCTGACGGTCCAAAACTACACGAATTTTTACAGGAAATGAACGCAAAAATTTTGAGCAAATACGATGTGATGACCGTAGGCGAAGCACCTGGAGTAACGCGCGACCAAGCTCTGAATTTTGTAGACGAAAATAGAAAAGAACTTAACATGTTCTTTCACTTTGACTTAATGGCTCTTGACCGCGAACCTGGCGAAACGTTCTTAATGCGCAAAGAGCAATGGAAACTTACAGAATTCAAAAAGATATTTTCGGACTGGGACGCCGTTTTTGCCGAAAAGGGTTGGGGCAGTATTTACCTGAACAATCACGACTTTCCTAGAAGTGTGAGCCGATGGGGCAACGATTCGAAAATACATTGGCAAAATTCAGCAACTTTATTACACACTTTTTTATTGTCGATGCGGGGTACGCCCTATTTTTATTATGGGGAAGAAATTGGCATGACCAATATAAAATTTGATAAGTTATCTGACTATCAAGACATCAATACACGCAACCGTTATGAGATCATAAAAAAAGAAGGTGGCGACCTCGAAGCTTTTATACGTAATGAAAAATATGCCAGTCGTGATAATGCGCGAACACCGATGCAATGGAACAATTCTAAAAATGCAGGTTTTTCAGTGGAAAGGCCATGGTTAAAAGTCAACGAAAATTTCAGAGAAGGCATAAATGTCGAAGAACAAGAATCCGAAAAGGATTCAGTTTTAAATTATTTTAGGAAGATGGTCAACGTTCGAAAAAATCATCTTGCACTGGTTTATGGTGATTATACGCTATTGCTCGAGAACCACGAACAGCTGTATACCTACTTACGTATTTGGGAAACTGAGCGCTATTTGGTATTGCTGAACTTCTCGGCCAAAAGAACCGAATTTGAACTAAATGAAATCGAATTTACAAAAGCCAAATTGATTATTTCGAATGATGAAGCCAACAGCCTTCTTGTAAATAACACCTTTGAATTGAGACCCTATCAAGCTACAATTTATAAATTGTTATAAAATTCGAAATACAATTCAAAATTCTTTGTAAAACCTTGAAGAGTTGAGCATGGGCCTAGTCTAATACCAAAACATCCATGGCCGAACTATTAACCTTATTTTTGTAACAAATACGGAACTTCACATACTAATCTCGCAACAACCTACCGACGTAACGTGAACAAAGAACTGGAACATCAATTTGTGACGGAACTTGAGAACAATCAAAACATTGTTCACAAAGTATGTACTTTATATACCAATAATCGAGATGCCCATAAAGACCTGTTTCAAGAGATTACGATTCAATTATGGAAAGCCTACCCAAAATTTCGCGGCGATTCGAAATTTAGCACTTGGATGTATCGCGTCGCCTTGAACACGGCCATAACATTATATCGAAAATCGAAAAGAACTATACAGACCCAAGATTACGAATCGGTAATTTTTAAAATAAAAGCCGACGAATATGATGCTACGGAAGAAGAGCAACTAAAGCTAATGTACAAAGCGGTCAAACAATTGGGCGATATCGACAAGGCTTTGGTATTTCTATATCTGGAGGACAAAAACTATCGCGAAATCAGTGAAACCCTGGGTATTTCAGAGGTGAACGCCCGGGTGAAAATGAACCGCATCAAGACAAAATTAAGAACCATATTGAATCCTTAAAGGATATGATGGACGAATTGGAACTATTAAAAAAAGACTGGCAGAATAAAGAAGAACACCTTCCGAAACTGTCGTATAACGATATCTACCAGATGCTCTGGAAGAAATCTTCATCTATCGTAAAATGGATATTGATTATCAGTATTTTAGAGTTTACGATACCTCACCTGCTCTATCTATTGCCAGGGGTTTCGAAAAGCTTTGAAACCTATGAAAAATTGGGGGTCAAAGATATTTCTACTATTATTTGGATCGGCGGTTACCTCGTTGCCTTGTACTTCATTTATCAATTTTACAGAAGATACAAGGAAATCTCGACTCTTGATAATTCCAAAAAATTGATGGAGAAAATTATCCGGACCAGAAGAACCGTTAAACATTATGTGATTTACAGTCTATCGATGTTATTTTTGACGTGCCTAATCATTATGGTCGGTATTTATCTGAGTGATAATTTAACAGACGCTTTCCCGGCGGCAAATGACGGAGAACGTCAGATTTCTCCTGAAAAGTTTAAAAGTGTATTACTCTGGTCTATAGGCGTCTTTAGTATTTTGATGGTAGCCTTTATGGGAGGAATCTACTTTTTGTTATACGGTTTGCTTCTCAAAAAGCTAAACCGAAACTATAAAGAACTTAAGCGGCTCGAAGTCTAGCGCCTGCTCATTATACTTTTTTTCTGTTTCTGTATCTCCGAAGTTCATTCTCTTTCTCATGAGCAAGCAGCTCTTCTTTCGGAATTACCTTTAAAAATGAGGGATGCTGTTCAATGGCATATTCCAATTTCTCGATGATAGCGTCGAACGACTCGTTCTCATAATCTATCTCTAAAGGTTCTTTGATTACGATAGATTGTAGAATACCTTTTTTCTTTACGCGCAGTCCTTTTTTATCGAACGAACGACGAAAGCCATCGATAACCACAGGTACTACAATAGGCTTGTATTTTTTGATGATGTGCGCTGTACCCTTGCGCAATGGCTTCCAAGGGGTCGTTGTTCCTTGGGGAAAGGTAATGACCCAACCATCGTTCAAAGCTTTTCCAATACTCGAAATATCGCTCATCTTGACCTGTCGATTGATGTCTTTTCCTTCCGATCTCCAAGTACGCTCTACGCTTATAGATCCCGCATAGGCGAATATTTTTGTCAAGAGACTTTTTTTCATGGTTTCAGCTGCCGCAACATAGTACATGTTCAATTTTGGCTGCCAGATGTAACCGATATTTTTAATATTATCATCGCGCCCACTAAGACTTGCGTTGAACACGTGAAACATGGCCACTACATCGGCAAAATACGTCTGGTGGTTGCTTACGAAAAGTACGTTTGCGTCGGGCAACGACCGAATAATTTCAGAGCCATCGACTTCAAGACTATTGAAACGCTTATAGCGGGAATGCGTCATTACGCCTAGAATACGTATGAGCCATTTCTTTAGAAATAAGATATGACCGAAAGGATTTTCCTTAAATATGCCCATAGTACGCTAAAATACGAAATGAAAAAGGAGAAACAAGAAACTAGAGCCAAGAATCAAGACGGGTGACAGGTGACGGGAGACGGGAGACGGGAGACGGGTGAAAAAGATAAAAGAACATAGCGCAAAGAGAAATGACTAAAAAAGTAGGAGTTGCAGTAGTCAGTAGTCAAAATTATTTTTCTAAACTTCCAAACCCCTAAACTTATAAACTCATAAACTTTTTTTGAACTTGATATTTGTGTTTGTGTTTGTGTTTGTGTTTTGAGAATTCAGAACTAATCCTGTATATCAAAAAAACCTATAATCCTGTTAAAGACTATTGGTGAACATATGTTTATAAAACCTCCCTTAGCAAGTCCCTGATTTCACTCAGCATCATACCTGTCGCTCCCCAAACGGTGTAACCATTTAATTTAAAGGCGGGTACGGCGACGTTCTCTGCATAAGAAGTCGTCAGGTTTTGGGAGAATAGATTACCATCGTTCATAAAATCGGACAGCCGTACCTCGATCAATGCTTCAACTTCCGAAGCCTGAGGAACAAAAACTTCTGGTTTTCGATACAGCCCAATGAACGGGAACACTTCAAAATTACTTGGCGGAATATAGATTTCACTCAACGACCTTACCACTTCAATATTTGAAGAAAGTACGCCAACTTCTTCATGGGTTTCCCTTAAGGCGGTAGTCATCATATCGCCATCTTCTTTTTCGAACTTTCCGCCCGGAAAGCCTATTTGGTTCGAATGAACGTCTTTCGGATGGCTCTTGCGTAAAATAAGCAAGAGATGGGTAATGTTCGCGCTATCGGGATAAAAAAGTGCCATTACCCCCGCTCTTTTTGATTTTTTGGTTTTCAATCGTGCCCTCTGCAATTCCTCTAACCGGAATTGAGGAGCCATTTTCAAATGCGATGCCTCACCGGGTAACGGTAGATTTTTTACTTTTGGAATACGTATGGTAAATTCATCAAAATTCATGAGAAGCCTATTGGTTGAATTTCAAATTGTAATTTTGCATTTTAGCATTCAATAAGTATTTTACCATCGATTAAACACTCCTCGGTTTCCTTACCTCGGCCGTGCTCGGCACATGCTTTTTAGAGGGGAAATTAGACTTCCCTCTAAAAAGGGAGGGATTGAGAGCGGTGTCGATAGGTGAATTCAAATCCATAAGCCCAATTTATGCAATTGAAAAATATTATTCTTACTACAATAGTACCACTAATTTTTCTGGCCTCCTGTGGTGATAAACCTAAAGAGCAAGTAAAATCGGTTGTACAAAAGGAGACTGAAAAAGATTCCGTTGAAATCGATTCCACCCAAATAAAAGAAAAAATTGAAGCTGAAGCATTCGTATTGACCGAAGAAAACGCAATCGATTTTTTCTTTGACTATCAAAAAGATTTAAAAGTAGACAAAGTAAAGATTACCACTCGCTTGGGTAGCTTTACCGTGCAGCTCTTCGATAACGTACCATACCACAAGGCCAATTTTATCTACCTGACCAGAAAACAATATTTTAATGAAACCCAATTTCACCGTGTTGTCAAAAATTTTATTATTCAAGGCGGTAATTCAGATGACAAAAAAACAGGGAAAAAGCGAAGTAAGATCGGCCGCTATCTTTTACCGCCCGATACTCGTAAGGGACACAAGCATCATCGTGGTACAATATCGATGCCCAGCAGTGAAAAGGAGAAAAATCCACATATGCTAGCTTCGCCCTACGAGTTCTTCATTGTAGTTACCGAACCAGGGTCGTATCATCTTGACGGCGAATTCACGCCCTTCGGAAACGTAATCGAAGGTATGGACGTGGTCGACAAAATAAACAATGTCAAAACCGGAAAAGGCGATTGGCCCCAACAAAATATCTATATTCAAAAAGCGGAGGTTGTTGAGTAGTTGGTAGTTAAACTTATTTTTTCTAAACTCATAAACCCCTAAACTCCTAAACTTTTTTTCAAACATAAACTTTTCAGTTCTCAGAGCGATAAATATTTGGCAGAGCAATCTTAAACTTCACAGCTAACAAGCGAGTAACAATTATAATACATATAGCGGCAACGTATGCGTATGCCCCGTCGATGGGCAGCAATATTAGTAGAAAATAACTGGCACCACCCAAAATACAGGCCGTAGCATAAACTTCTTTTCGAAATATCACTGGAATCTCGTTACATAATATATCGCGAATTACACCCCCGAAACAAGCGGTAATCGTACCTAAAGCGATACACATGATTGGGGAGAGTTCGGCCGAGAGTCCTTTTTCGATGCCAAGCATGGTAAAAAGTCCGATGCCAATAGTATCGAACAAGAAAAGCGTTTTACGGAGATAGCGTAGTTTGTTTACAAAAAGAACTGCAGTGACTACGGTTATGAAAATGACGAAAATATATATGGTTTCTCTCATCCACATTACTGGAGTGTTCCCGATAAGCATATCACGTAAGGTACCACCACCCACGGCAGTTACAAAGGCAATGATAAAAACGCCGAAGAGATCCAGCTTTTTATCCATGGCGACCAAAACGCCCGAGACGGCAAAGGCCATAGTACCTAAGATATCGATGATGAAGTAGAACATGCTAAAAGGTTTGTGAAAAAAGAAAATAGAATAAAGAGCAAAGAAAAAAGATTAAAAAAGTGTCAGTAATCAAAATTATTTTTTCTAAACTCATAAACCTCTAAACTCCTAAACTTTTTTTACAGATGCTGCGTATAAAAATTATAATCCTTTATAACGATGTCGACCAAATCGACCGGTTTTAAATCGGTTGTAATATCGGTGACTCTTTTAATCTGGTCATTCAAAGATACGATTACATTATGGTCTCCATTGCGTTTCGCCGAGTCGTAAAGTTCTTTTATGGTTTGCATTTCGCGGTCTTTGAATACTGTAACTTGCGGAAATCGAGGTTTGTAATCTTCGGGTAATTCACGCAATAAAGTATCTTTTAAAGAAATCCTTTTCTTCTCGCTGATTACGGTAGTTCCTGCAGCGATATCGCCTACTCTTTGCCCCGTTCCACGTATCAGTATAGTCAGCACGGCAACGCCTCCCGAGGTCAATGCCACATCGATAACACGAAGTATCCAACGGATAAAGTAGCTGGCGAAACTTGGTTTTGAGCCATCTAGCTTTACTACTCGAACTTGCATTAGTTTCTTTCCTACGGTCTGCCCGTCCATAAAAGTTTCAAGCAGCACGTAATACATAAATGCCGGTAGACTAAGAACGAGATAAAATGCCCACATATCACCAAAGTCCATTTCCAGGGAAACCAACAGCATAATGATGATTATCATATAGGCAACAATAATAAAACTATCGATCAGGTAAGCTACCATACGGTCTCCGAGATGGGCCGTGTTCTGGCTAATGGCTATATTTTGAGCAGTTTCTATTTGAAATTGTTCCATAGTTTCGTTTCTTTGGTATAAACCAAAAGTTGATGCGCGAGGCCGCTTTCGTTAAGCAAAATAAAGACAAATGGGCAACTTTTGAAAGTGCCCTGTCAAACAAAACGATGCTGGCACCTGATAAATTGTCCGACCTCTACATAGAGATTACCGACCATCTAAGCTACGCCAAAACCTTCTACACGGGAAGCAATACAGAGTTTTATCTGAACACTCTGGCTTCTCAGGCGCACCAAAAAATCTATAAAACCAAACGCGAACCAAAAAATCGAATTCTAGATTTCTGGAAAACGGAATTCCCCACCTTATTCTATCACCACCAACGCGAACTGCTTATCGCCTTTTTGGTATTCGCTTTTTTCACGGCAGTAGGTGCCTTTTCGTCAGCTAATGAAGGTGACTTTGTAAGGTCTATTCTAGGTGACGGCTATGTGAACATGACATTGGATAATATCGAAAAGGGTGATCCAATGGCCGTTTATAAAAAAATGGGGGAGTTCAATATGTTCTTAGGCATTACTATCAACAATATAAGGGTAGCATTAATGGCATTTGCTTATGGTATTCTATTAGGTATAGGTACATTGTGGATTATGCTTCAGAACGGCATTATGCTTGGCAGTTTTCAATATTTTTTTTATGAAAAAGGATTGCTCTGGGAGTCCGTTCGCACCATATGGATTCACGGTACCATAGAAATATCGGTCATCATTATCGCGGGCTGTGCAGGGCTTGTACTGGCAAACGGAATGCTTTTTCCCAGTACCTATTCTCGTTTGGAATCTTTCAAAAGAGGCGTCAAAAACGGACTGAAGATTATGCTGAGTACGGTCCCATTTTTTATCATTGCCGGTTTCCTGGAGGGTTTTGTAACCCGCCACACGGAAATGCCCGATGTACTCGCTATTTTTATAATTTTGGCCTCGTTGGCACTAATTCTTTTTTACTACGTTATATATCCTAAGCTGTTGAATCGTAGACGGATGTCGGGAAGTGGAAAAAAGAATATAGAATAAAGAGAAAATACTAAAACAAGTGGCAGTAATCAGTAATCAGAATTATTTTTTTTCTGCCAACTGCAACTGCTTACTGGCAACTTTTTTTGACCCATGAACTTATTTTGTGTTTGTATTGGATATTTGTCTTTGACGTTTTTCAACAAACTCATAACCACTTTCAAACTTGACACTTGAACTTGAACTTGAACTTGAACTTGAACCTACAGAAACAAGAAACCCATACCTATGAAACAACATATCGAATTCAAAAAACAACGTGAACTCGGCGAAATTCTTTCCGATACTTTCGGATTTTTGCGTAGCGAGTTTAAACCTTTTTTTACTACATTTTTCAAGATTGTAGGTCCCTATCTAATTGTAATGCTTATATGTTACGGGTTTTACATGTATCAATTTGGAGACCTTTTAAATTTTAATGTCGAAAGTTCCGATAGTTTAGCGAACGGTCTGATACTATTTGTGGTCGGGGCGGCATTTTTTGTAGCAGTTATTGCGGCCTATGTACTTTCTCAGGCGACTACACTGTTCTATATAGAATCTTATAGCAATAACAAGGGTGTAGCCAATTTTGATGAAATCAAAGAAAACGTCTATAAATCGTTTTGGCAATTTATCGGTCTTGGGTTTTTGGTGGGTATATGTGTTGGTGTAGGTTTTATTTTTTGCCTGATTCCCGGTATATATCTTTACGTACCATTGGCCCTGTCTTTTAGCATTATGGTCTTTAACCAAAAGGGGGTTTCAGAAGCCTTTAGCGATAGCTTTACCTTAGTGAAAGATTATTGGTGGATAACCTTTGCGTCTATCTTTGTAGTGGGTATTATCGTTACCGTTGCCAGTTACGCCTTTGCCTTGCCCTCTACGATTTATACCTATGCAAAAATGGGAATACTTTCAGGTGAAATCGATGCCGAGAACTTTGATATTATTGATCCGGTTTCCATTCTACTGGGTATCATCGGAATGCTGGCCAAATTTCTTTTAAATATTATTTCAATGGTCGCCGGGGTGCTTATCTATTTCGACCTCAACGAAAAAAAGAATTTTACCGGCACTTACGAACGTATTAAAAACTTAGGCGGTACGGACTGATCTATATGCGCAAACTGCTTCTCTTTATCTTTCTGCTATTTTTCTGTGCTATTTCAACTTTGGCACAGCAAGATTCCACGGCGGTTATCTATGATATGGCACCTTTGCAGGTCAAGCAAATTGATGGCGAAGACTTGCAGAAGTACCAAGAAGACGAGTCGTTCAACTACGAAATTATAAAAACCGACCGCACTTGGTGGGACAATCTTAAGACCTGGTTGGGTAATCTACTTCTCCGTATTTTCGAAGGTTTGTTCGGTGTAGAAAAGGCTGTAGGTTTTTTGGCCGCTTTTTTTCGTATCGTGCCCTATCTTCTTCTAGGCCTACTTATTTATTTGCTTATCAAGTTCTTTCTCAATGTTAACGCTAGGTCGCTACAACAGGCACGGAACAATCAAAGTTTGGTCGCACTATCAGAAGAAGAGAACATCATCAAAAACGAAGATATACACGAGCTTATTAGAAAAGCCTTGGTTCACAAAAACTATCGATTGGCGGTTCGGTATTATTACCTCTATATACTCAAACTGATGAGCGAAAAGGATTTGATAACTTGGGAACTTCAGAAAACCAATAATGACTATTTAACGGAAATCAAAACGGCAGCTTTAATACAACCGTTTATGAAAATAACCCATTTGTACGATTATATCTGGTATGGTGATTTTCCCATAGACGAAAATCGGTACTACAAAGCAGAAAAAGCATTTTTAGAACTACAAAAAATGGTAAATGCCAATGCGTAAAAAAGGGGGTATATATATCGTTATTGCTATTTTGACAGTTGCCTTGCTGATGCTACTGCAATACAATAAGCCTAAAGATATAAATTGGTTTCCGTCTTACGTAGCCACACATAAAATTCCCTACGGCACCGTAGTGATCAACGATATTATGAAGTTAATTTTTCCCGAAAAAACACAGCAAGTCAGTGTTCCACCGTTCGAATTTTTGAATGCCAACGAAAATGCCCAGGGAACTTATTTTTTCGTTGATAATGCCATCGAGTTCGGAGAGGCCGAACTGAACGGCCTTTTAAATTGGACATCAAAGGGAAATACCCTTTTCATCGCGTCAAATGGTCTGGAGAAACAACTTTTAGACACACTCGGTCTAGATACAGGCAACCTTTATGGGGAGTTTAACGAAGAGCAATCGCATCGCCACGAATTGCTAAATCCGTTATTGGAACCTGAAACGGGCTATATTTTTGAAAAAGAAAGTTATGCTTCTTATTTTAGAGAAATCGATACGGCATCGACGACGATAATAGGAAAGGTTTCCAATCTCACCGAGAGCGATTACGCCCAGCAACATTTTAACGTTATCAAACAAAAATTCGGAGATGGCGAAATCATCTTGAGCACCTTTCCCAAGGCATTTACCAATTATTTTATGCTGAAGGATGACAATAAAAACTATACGGCCGGACTACTCTCGTATCTCGACGATTCCCGACCCATTTACGTGGACAAGCACCATAAATCAGGGAAATCGGTCTACACCTCGCCCATGTACATTTTTCTCAATATAAAAGAATTCAAGTGGGCCTATTATCTTGTACTCATCGGGGCGGTAATCTATATTATTTTTGAAGGAAAACGAAAGCAACGGGCGATTCCAGTTGTGAGTCCGCTAAAGAACCGAACTTTGGCCTTTACGCGAACTATTGCCGATATGTATTTTGAAAAAGGAGAACAGAAGCAAATCGCCGAACATAAAATTGCTTATTTTTTGGAATATATTCGATCTCGTTTCTACTTGGGCACCGTTACAAAGGAAGCCGATTTTCATGCTAACCTGGCGGCACGAAGTTTTCATTCCGTAGAAGATGTAGCAAAGCTGTTCACTTTTATCGAACGCCTAAGAAACCAAGAAAATATATCCGATTTAGAATTGGAAAAACTGAACAGATCCATAGAAAAATTCAAAACCAAAGCAGATGGAAAATAACGAAACCACGAACGAAGACTTGAATTTCGATAATCGTATTCCACTCGACGACCTTAAAAATACGGTCTCTGATATTAAAAAAGAACTGGCCAAGGTAATCGTCGGGCAAGAGACTTTTATTGAATTATTGATTGTTTCCCTTTTGGTAGATGGCCATGTGCTCATCGAGGGTGTACCCGGCATTGCGAAGACCATTACGGCCAAATTGTTCGCCAAGACCTTGAAGACCGATTTCAGCCGTATTCAATTTACGCCCGACCTGATGCCCAGCGATATTTTAGGCACTTCAATTTTTAATGTGAAGAACTCCGAGTTCGAATATAAAAAAGGCCCGATCTTTTCGAATATCGTCCTTATCGATGAAATCAACCGCGCTCCAGCAAAGACCCAAGCAGCCATGTTCGAAACGATGGAAGAGCGTCAGGTTACGATGGATGGCGAAACTTACCAAATGGATGTCCCCTTTATGGTACTGGCCACACAAAACCCTATCGAACAAGAGGGTACCTACACCCTTCCGGAAGCACAGCTCGACCGTTTTTTATTCAAAATAAAAGTGGATTATCCGTCGGTAGAAGAAGAAATTCAGATCATTCAAACACATCATGAACGAAAAGGCAATAAACCTCAAGAATTGATAAAGGGTGTGTTGACCCCGAAACAACTGGCCGAGTTCAAATCGAAAATTCAGGAAGTAATCGTAGAAGAAAAAATCATCAAATACATTGCCGACATAATTACAAAGACGCGCAACCACCCGCATCTTTATTTGGGTGGGTCTCCAAGGGCCTCCATTGCCACTTTGAACGCGGCCAAGGCTTTTGCGGCGATAGGCGGGCGCGATTTTGTGATTCCAGAAGATGTCAAACGGGCATTGGTACCTGTATTGAACCACAGAGTCATTTTGACCCCTGAACGCGAAATGGAGGGCATGACTACCGATAGTGTAGTGCATATGATTACGGAATCGGTGGAAATTCCAAGATAATGCAGTTTCTAAAATCGTTTTACATACATAATACATTTTTTAGGTATATCGCTATTTTGGCGGCCTGCTTTGTGCTTTCGTATTGGCTGCCATGGCTCTATCCGATAACCTGGCTATTGACACTTTTGTTATTGGCCCTTTTTCTATTCGATATCTATATATTATATACTCCGGGAGAAGCAATATATGCGGAACGGGTTTTACCTCGGAAACTATCGAATAGCGATTTGAATCCTATCCGCATCAAATTCAGTTCATATTATACTTTTACAGCCTCAATCTCTCTTATCGATGAGCTTCCAGCGCAATTTCAGAAGCGTGATTTTGAACACAAGACCAACCTGACCAAAGGCGAACCACGAGAATTTGAGTATACCGTTCGACCTGTTGATCGGGGGGAGTATGTGTTCGGCAACCTGATCGTCTTTGCTTCCTCTCCATTAAAAATCGTGAAACGTAAATTCGTTTTCCAGAAAGACCAAATGGTGCCTGTTTATCCGAGTATTATACAGATGCAGCAATATGATTTCTTGGCCATCAGTAATCGCCTTACGGAAATCGGTCTAAAAAAAATACGCCGTATCGGCCATACGCAAGAGTTCGAGCAAATAAAGGAATATGTGCAGGGCGACGATTTTCGTACCGTAAATTGGAAAGCTACGGCAAAACAAAATGCCCTTATGGTGAACCAATACCAAGACGAGCGGTCGCAGCCCATCTACTCCATAATCGATTCAGGTCGTGTAATGAAAATGCCGTTCGACGGTTTAAAACTTTTAGATTATGCCATTAATTCGACCTTGGCCTTTTCGAACGTGGCTTTGAAGCGGAATGATAAAACGGGTATGATCGTCTTTTCAAAAAAGATAGAAACCTTTGTGCCGGCGGTTCAAAAGATAACCCATTTGAATATTATTTTAGAAAAGTTGTACAACATCAGTACGGAGTACACAGATTCCGATTTCGGGCTGCTTTACGCAGATATAAAACGGAAAATAAACCATAGAAGCTTACTTCTTTTTTACACCAATTTTGAACATATCTCGGCCTTAAAGCGTCAACTGCCCTTTTTACTGGCAATCGCAAAAAAACATGTGCTAGTCGTGATATTTTTCGAGAATACGGAGCTCGAATCGTTGATTGCTTCAGATGCCGAAGACCTGCAAACTATTTATCACAAGACAATTGGCGAAAAATTTTCACTAGAAAAACGGCTGATGCAAAAAGAACTTCATAAATATGGTATTCAAACGATACTCACCAAACCTGAACAACTGACCGTAAATACCATCAATAAATATTTAGAGATAAAGGCGAAGGGACTTCTTTAAAATTGAACTTTTCTTGAACTGGATAAATTAAAAAGAAAGTTTTTTCTTACAAAAAACAATTTTGAATAGTCAATAAATTTTGAACATACTACTTCCTGTTAAATTGTTAATAACTTTTAAATTGTTAATAGCGATGTGCCCGGCCTGATAATACACTATCTAATCGACAAACTACATTGTTAATAGATTTTTGAGCCATGCAAGATTCGACAAACGGTCAAAAATTATTACTGTAAATATGTACTTTAGCAATCCTCCGTGTTACTTTTTTGTACCACCCTCAAATAATTATTGCTAACCAAACCTACCCTAAGGAAATGAACCACCCGTCTCTCTTAAACACTGATTTCTTCAATATATTTTCAATGTTTTTCAAGGGTAAAACGAAATTCAATTTTCGGCTAATCGATTTTAAGAATAAACAGCACAAGTCAGATATATTATTGAGCCAAACCAAATGTAACCTCGAAATTCTTCCTCAAGGTATCATGGTCATAGGCAACTTTACGGAAAAGGATACCATAATCTCTATGCTTAAGAGTGAAATCCAATCGATTACTATAGTTCGCGGAAAAGAAACCGTAGATACATTTCATTTATCGCCAATGCACATACTTTCAAAGTTTGGTGTACCTAATCACATATCGCAATACGTGAAAGTTTATCCATCGGAATACAAGATAACGGAAACCCAAATTGTTATTAAATGTTCAGAATTCCAACTCAAATTGACAACAGGCGGTAACAAGTTTGAAAAATTGCTGAGAACATTTAAAAAGAACGGGTATTCGAACGAACTGGGCTTAATCGAAAAACCTAGTTTGAACCTACTTCAATACAATACCTGATAATTTTTAATTTCAATCATTTACCCGCAAGTTCAATAGGGATATTTACTAGAAAAGCACTATTATTCTGTATTGTCGAGTATAATAACGCTACTATAAACTTACCGATACTTCACTAATTCTACGTCAAGCTAAGACACGATTATGCAAACTATTTTAGGCTCGGGAGGGATTATTGCCACTGAACTAGCCAAAGCGCTTGTGGCCTACACTTCCGATATTCGGTTGGTCAGTAGAAACCCGGAGAAGGTAAACACGACCGACCAACTACTTGCAGCGGACCTTATGGATGAAAAAGCCATTAATTTGGCAGTTAAAGGATCTACAATAGTTTACGTTACTATCGGTTTTCCCTACGACACTAAGACCTGGCAAGAAACTTGGCCAACATTTATCGCTAATGTTGTAGTAGCCTGTAAAAAGCATAAGGCAAAATTGGTATTTTTCGATAATATTTACATGTATGACGAGGACTACCTCGATGGCATGACGGAAGAGACACGTGAAAATCCATCAAGCAAAAAAGGAAAAGTTCGAATGCAGGTCGTAGATATGATATGGCGAGAAATTAGGTCGGGAAGCCTTTCTGGGCTAATCGCTCGTTGCGCCGACTATTATGGCCCGGGAATAAAACGTAACGGCATACTGCGGGAAATGGTATTCGATAAACTTGCCAACGGCAAGAAAGCCAATTGGTTGATGTCGGATAAATACAAACATTCGTTTACTTACACCCCGGATGCTGGAAAGGCTGTTGCCCTTTTGGGCAATACCGAAGATGCATACGATAAGGTCTGGCATCTGCCAACGGCACCTAACCCCTTTACCGGAAAAGAGTGGATCGAGAACATTGCCAAGGCTTTAGGTGTCAAACCTAGATATCAGGTAGCGCCTAAGTTTATGATTCATATTATCGGTTGGTTCGTTCCAGTAGTGAAGGAAGTAGTCGAAATGGCCTATCAATATGACCGAGATTATGTATTTGACAGCTCGAAATTTGAAAATCGCTTCGACTTTGTGCCGACGCCCTATTTAGCAGGAATAAAGGACATAATAGACAAAGATTATGCTTCGAAGCAAACCGTGAGCGATGCATCCTAGTAATTGGCTCTTGCACAGACAGCTGCAACTTATCGCTAGGTATCCTATGCTAAATACTGTTGCTCGAAAGAAATGGCCATCTAACATTAAGACTTGCCCACCGAAAGAATCCAAATCATTTCAAAATAAATATAGTATCTTTTGAATTGTTCATTTATATCAATAACAGAATCATGAGATTAAAAACAATACTAGTATCCATTAGCTGTTTTGTGTTTTTTGCGACCGCACAGGCTCAAGATCTTCATAACTTGGCTCAAGACTTTTTGAAAACTTTAGGTCCCGAACTGCAAGAAAAGGCGCATTTCAAAATGGATGACGAAGAACGCCACAATTTCAATTATGTACCTATCATGCGGCAAGGGCCGACTTTTCGCGACTTTAATTCCGAGCAGAAAGAGGCCGCACTTCGCTTGTTAAAGGCTTCCGTAAGTAAGGAAGGATATCGCAAAGCCTCAGAAATAATGCAACTTGAAGCCATTTTGGCAGTAATAGAAAATAATAGCCGAACAATGCCAGACGGTTCGCTTATGCGGGATAGCCTAAATTATCACTTCTGTATTTTCGGTGAGCCCGACGTAAATCAGTTTTGGGGATGGCGGTTCGAAGGCCACCATTTATCGCTGAACTTTTTAGCATCCGAAGGTAAATTGGTAGCTTCTACCCCTTCTTTTATGGGTTCGAACCCGGGCATTGTGCCAAGTGGCGAACAAAAGGGAAAAGAAGTGCTGAAACAAGAAACCGCACTTGGTTTTGAACTGGTCAATTCACTCTCCGAAAAGCAATTGGGCATCGCAAAATTTTCTAATACTGCCCCGAACGAAATCTTTACCAGTAATCAGAGAGCAGCGACCGACTTAGAACCGAACGGAATTTATTATTCGGATTTATCTACAGAACAGCAATTGAAATTTTTAAAACTTTTGCAACGCTACCTCGATAATTACGAAGCGGAATTTTCTAAATCGTTCAAAGCAAAAATAGAGGCGGCCAAACTCGAAAAATTATCTTTTGCTTGGGCGGGAAGTCTGAAACCCGGAGCCGGGCATTATTATCGCATTGAGGGTCCGACACTTTTAATCGAATACGACAATACCCAAAATAATGCGAATCACGTGCACACGGTAGTGCGAGATTTAACTAACGATTTTGGTGAGGATGTCTTGAAGCGGCATTACGAAGAGGACCATAATTGACTAGAAAAAACACATGTACATTAACTTTACTTTAGGCTTGAACTGAATTTGAATTCCATAAATTTATGGGGAAATCAATATTCAAAAACAAGTCATGAGAATCTTATTGTTCTTTATACTATTCATCGGTAATACATGGTTATATGCCCAGCCGGATGAGCGCATTTCAACCCTAGATTTTGTAGAAATTTTAAACGGAAATACAAAAGAAGCCCATTTCTATTACCAGAATAATTGGGAGAAACTTAGAGAAGCCGCAATTGAAAAGGGTTACATACATTCCCATGAAATATTGGAAACAACACCTACCGATGAAGCCCCTTTTCACCTTATATTGGTTACCACCTACGCAAACGCCAAAGCTTATGAAATAAGGGAAGAGCGTTTCGACGAACTTATTGAACAAGCGGGCGAGCTACAATTATTGAACGCTAAAAAACCTACGGAATTTCGCAAAAACCTTTTTAACAAAGAGAACGTCAAACATTGGAACACTGAAATAAAATAGTGAACTCATCTTGACTTTTTGTTTGGAACCAAGAATTATGGCTTTTGTGCCGTAATGAAGTCATTTTTTAGTTGCATAGCCATAGCTACGGAACTCAAAATTGACAAAATCAGGGCGCAAAACCCGCCTGCCGGACGGGCAGGTGTATAATTCGCAGGTAAAAGAAAAAGTCAAGACGAGTTCAGTAATAGCAAAACCGAAAGGCTTCATAACTAACTAAAAAAATCGTATTTGCACATGAGATTGCTATCGGTCAACCGTAATTTTTATTTTTTCGGAATCTTCTTTTCGGTACTATACCTTTTTCTAAATGTTTTTCATAGCGTCTTGTACGCACAGCTTGGCATTAAGGCCAGGTATTTACAGTCGTTTCCTAACTGGTTTTTGGTATTTAATAGTGTAGCGTTTGTCGGACTGCTCATACTATTAAACTATTATTACCATAAAAAGTATTGGATAGCTTTGGGAGCCGCACTTATATCTGGCGGAGCTGGTTTTTTTCATGCAACGGTAGTTTATTTTATGCTGACCGCGCAACGGCTCGAAAGTGCCTTTATCGGTAGTTATAACCTGCAATTGTTGGCCTTAATTGGCTATGGCATATGCATACTTGTATCTTCTACTCGAAAACGATATTGGTTAAAAATTGCTGGGGTTTCGATGCTCATTCTCGGTATAGCCTTGACCGTATCCTTCATTTGGAGCCTAAACACCCTAGATTTTGAATTGAGACGTGTATTTGACAAAATACATATCGGTATTACAATGGTGGGCGGTTTGTTACCATTGCCCTTTATCCTTAATTTTCGCGAGGAACTTAGACTACTACCTAGCGAAAACGGAAAATTTGGCACGTCAAAAATTATAAAAGCTTGCTTAATCGCCCTAACAGTTCTTGTTCTTATACCGTCGATAAACCTTATTCGGGACGGTATTGAGAATGTACTGGTTAACAAAACCCCTTCGGAACAGGAAAAGAGATTGGCCGAACCTTTTGAAGCGCTAACTTTTGTCAATGCCGAGGGCCAATCTTTACCCTATCGCTTAATGAAACCCCTAGATTATAATCCTCAAGAGAAATACCCTTTGGCTGTCTGTCTTCATCATGGAGGTGGAAACGGCATCGAAAATGTAATGCAGATTCAAACCTCTGAACTGGCGCAGGTCTTGGCAAAACCCGAAAACCGAAAAAAATATCCCGCTTTTCTATTCGTACCGCAATGTCCGCCCGGATCTAGTTTTGGGGGCATTCCCAACTATCCGAAAATCGACGATCTGGTTTTCGAAGCCATGGCCGCTCTAGAAAAAGAGTTTTCCATCGACGAGAAACGCAGATATGTCATGGGCGTTTCGCTAGGTGGTTTTGGCTCATGGAATTTTATTGGAGTACGACCCGACCTTTTCGCGGCAGCCATGCCCATTTGCGGTGGCGGTAATCCCGAGCACGCTAAAAATATGGTAGACATCCCCATTTGGGCCTTTCATGGGGAGTTGGATTGGAACGTTCCGGTTAAGTTATCACGCGATATGGTAAATGGTATCCGTAAAGCCGGGGGGAGCCCGAAATACATGGAATTCGAAGGCACCGGACATAACATTTGGGACTCCGTCGATGAGACCCCCGGTAAACTGGAATGGCTTTTTGCGCAAAAGCGAGAATGATTTTGCCCATAGAAAAGAATGTCCCATCGCTCAAGGCCAGATATTGGCAATTAAAATTTAACACTCCCCAATATGGTATCTAACTGAAATTCACTACATTTCGAATGCTGAAAATCATTTTTTTTAGTTTTCTCCCCCGACAAAGTACTTCCCCGTTTATATTTAGAGCCTGATTTGAAATATGTGATTAGTATTTCAAAATAGGCTCTCAACAACGACCAAGACCAAGTACCAATATGAAATCAAAAATATTTCTAGCGATTTTCGCAGTTGCCTTGATAGGAATCACCTATTATTATGCCCCAATTTCCGATAGAACGGCAGCGACCGCTTCACAGCGGGCAACCTTCGGCGCTGTGGGTTGTACTGTGGCCAATTTTATGCTTGGCGATATCGACAGCACACAACAGATTTCCCCCTTGTTCGAAAATCTGGGCAATCTTCATTTTGCCATTTCCACTTCTGAAAAAAGAGCCCAGACATTTTTTGACCAAGGCCTTAAGCTGACCTATGCCTTTAATCACGCAGAGGCGCATCGTTCGTTTATGGAAGCGTCGCGCCTAGATTCCGAATCGCCAATGACTTACTGGGGTCAAGCATATACCTTAGGTCCCAATATCAATGACCAATTGCCCGATGATGAGCGCAAGAACAAGATTAATGAAGCGATGATAAAAGCCAAAAAATTGGCATCAAAAGCAACGCCAAAAGAACAGGCTTTAATCAAGGCTTTGGACGCTCGGTACAGCCAAGATCTGAACAAAGATGTTGCTGAGTTGAATATGGATTATATGCACGCTATGACCAAAGTGGCCGAGCAATTTCCTGAAGATGCAAATATCCAGATTTTATATGCCGCTTCGGTTATGAACACTGTTCCTTGGAACTATTGGGATAAAGATGGGAAGCCTTCTCCATATATAAAGGAAGCGAAAGCCGCTCTGGAAAGTGCAATGAGAATTGAACCGGAGAATCCCGGTGGCCATCACTATTATATCCATATGGTCGAATTGCCTTATCCGGATATGGGCGTTGCAAGTGCCGATAAATTAGCATCCCTTATGCCGGGGGCGGGGCATATCGTTCACATGCCATCACATATTTATATACGCGTAGGTAGGTATTTAGATGCTGTAAAAGTAAATCAAACCGCAATTCTTGCAGACGAGGACTATATCTCACAGTGCTTTTCACAAGGTCTTTATCCGCTTGCCTATTACCCCCATAATATCCATTTTCTTTGGTCGTCGGCCAGTTTGTTGGGTGATAGTAAAATTGCAATCGATGCGGCTAAAAAGACAGCGGAGAAGGTACCGACCGGAGAGTTGACGACGCTACCTTTTTTACAGGATTTTGCGGCGACTCCTTTATTGGCCTATACACGCTTTGGCAAATGGAACGAAATCTTGACCATTCCCACACCCCGCCCAGAAATCAAACATCTTAATTTGATACGACATTACGCACGTGGCATGGCTTTTATCAGAAAAGGAAATAGCGTGGAAGCACAAGAAGAATTAGACGCCATAGCCACCCTGAAAGCAGATCCGGAATTGGAGACCTTAGTGGCTACTGCAAACAACCCTTCCATTAATTCCGCCAATATTGCTTTTGAATTGGTAGCAGGTGAATTGGCCGCGCTTGAAGGAAACGTTTCAAAAGCAATAGAACATCTCAAAAAGGCCGTAGTTTATGAAGATAATTTAAATTACACCGAACCTGCCGCTTGGCATATACCGACAAGGCAGAACCTAGGTGCTATATTATTAAATGCAAAAAAGTTTGAGGAAGCTGAAAGAATATTCAAAGAAGATTTAGCTATCCTTCGCCAAAACGGATGGTCGCTCATGGGGCTATACCAAAGTTTGAAAGCTCAGAACAAAACCCAAGAAGCCGATAGTATTAAAAAAGAATTTGACAAAGCTTGGCAGCATGCCGATATAAACATCGATACTTCTATCCTGTAAGATTGAAGGGGATATCCGGAATTAATCCCTTCGGAAGAAATCGAGAATAGTTTTCAAAACCTATCCAAAAAGAAGTTCGCTCATTCAATGCCCTTACAGTTCATTCCAAAAAAACAACGATTCGACCCTTTCCATCTTCAGGTTTCAAATTTTACGTCCATATTTGGCCATATAAACAACGGCACCTAATATGGAACAAACCATAACTATTTTAATTTACGTACATGCATTGTTTGGAGGTCTGGGCCTTATCACGGGTATCGGTAGTATGATCCTGAAAAAAGGGGGTAAACAACATCGAAAAATGGGCAAACTTTTTTCTATCGGAATGGTGACCAGTTCATTGGTGTCCGTTCCCATTGCCTGGGCACCGGGCCACGAGAACCTATTTCTGTTCCTTATTGCCGTTTTTACTATCTATATGGTATTGGCGGGAAACCGCTCATTGACTTTCAAGCCACATATTAAGCAAAAAGCCACTACAGCCGACTTTTTGATATCGGGTAGCATGCTTTTATTTTCTATATTTATGGTTGGTTTAGGCAGCATAGGACTTCTAAACGGTCAATATGCAGCTGCCACTTTGTATCTGATGTTCGGCGGTTTCGGACTCCTTTTTACCATACGGGATTTTCTCTTCTACAAAAGATTTACAGAAACGAAAAACGCATGGTTGCTCAACCATATTGCCAGAATGATGGGGGCACTTATCGCATCGATTACCGCTTTTGGGGTCACGGGGCTTCGCATAGAAAGTATTCTTGCCTGGATAGTACCCTCGGTATTGGGTACAATTTATATAATATACTGGCGTAGAAAGATGAAAGCGAAGATGGCCGTGTGAGTTTCAATACGCAAAGCAAAAAACCGAACGCAATCAAAGCCATATTCCGTATCTTCGATAAGATTATTTAAGATACCACGCATTATGGATTCAAACTTCACCAAAGTATTTACCGGAAACCGCTTCGTCGCACAACAGATCGATGCCAAGCTAAAAGAGATCGGGATAAACCCCGTTATAAAAGATGAAGCAGATTCTGCTCGCTTGGCAGGTTTTGCGGCCAATGTCGATGGCGAATTGGAAATACACGTTCATAACGACGAAGCCGAAAAGGCCATACTTATCGTAAATTCAATAGCTGCAAAGCAAGAAGAATAAACCCTTAACTTCATTTCTATCCAGAGAATTCCTTATTTTTATAGGATAGATTTTCTGCATGCAAAAAAATAAAATGAGCACAACTTTAAAGTTCTCCTATTTACTTTCACTTTCGTTATTTATCGCACTAGCTACTTCATGTGACGGCGAACCGAAAAAACCCAAAGAAACACCCTTGGTCATTAAGGAAGATTCGCTTACGGAGGTCGCAAGAGCCAAAGAAATCCGGCAGAGTATCACCCCGAAAATCGCCGATGGCCTAGAATTGAGTTTATGGGCATCCGATTCATTGATTCTTGACCCCATCGCACTGCAGATCGATGATGCCGGAAAAGTATATTTGACCCGTGCAAATCGTCCGAAACATTCTGAATTCGATATTCGAGGCCATCAAGATTGGATGACGGCATCTATCGCATTACAGTCCGTCGAAGAAAGGCGCGACTTTCTCCGTACCACATTTGCTCCTGAAAAGAGTGCGGAAAACGAATGGCTTACCGATCTCAACGAAGACGGAAGCCACGATTGGAAAGATTTGACGGTCGAAAAAGAGGAAGTATGGATGTTGGAGGATAGTAACGATAATGGCATAGCCGACAAAGCGACACGTATATTGGAAGATTTCAATGAGGAAGTTACCGATGTTGCCGGAGCGCTCTTAGTTCGTGAGAACGATGTTTTCGTTGGGGTCGGCCCAGATATGTGGCGACTGACCGATACAAATGACGACCTGATACTTGATGAAAAAACCTCGCTAGCCCATGGCTTTGCCGTACATATTGGTTTTGGCGGTCATGGTATGTCGGGTGCCATCGAAGGCCCCGACGGAAAAATTTATTGGGGAATCGGGGACATCGGTGCTAACCTGACTACTGTTGATGGTGAGAACCACAAATATCCGAATCAGGGTGTTATTGTGCGAAGTAATCCCGATGGTAGTGATTTCGAGGTTTTCGCAAGGGGACTAAGAAATACCCATGAATTCGTATTCGATGCCTACGGCAATATTATTTCTTCGGACAATGATGGCGACCATGCCGGAGAAAGTGAGCGATTGGTACATATCGTAGAAGGGTCCGATGCCGGATGGCGCGCTAATTGGCAATATGGTAAGTACACCGACCCAGCAAACAATAACTATAAGGTTTGGATGGATGAAAAATTGTTCGTCCCTAGGTGGGAAGGGCAGGCAGCCTATATTATACCTCCTATTCAAAATTTTCATAATGGTCCCACGGGAATGACTTTTAATCCCGGTACGGCCATGGGCAAAAATTGGTTAAATAAGTTCTTTTTGGTAGAATTCGTAGGTAATCCCGACCGTTCACATATTTGGTCTTTTGACCTAAAACCCAAAGGTGCTTCTTTTGAGCTGGACACCGATGAGAGTATTCTCAGCGGAGTACTCCCAACGGGAATACAATTTGGCCCCGACGGTGCGCTATATTTGGCAGATTGGATAACCGGTTGGGAACCTAAAAACTACGGTAGAATCTGGAAACTCGATGTTACCGACAGTACCAATGACCTAGAAAAAGAACGTGAAGAGACGCAACGCTTAATGACATTGGACTATGGAGACCAATCTACCGATGCACTTGCTTCGCTACTGGCACACCCTGACATGCGCATTCGTAAAAAAGCCCAGTTTCAAATGGTGAAAAGTGCGTCTAGGGGATATGATAGATTTATTAATGTCATTCAAGAAGAAAAAAATCAGTTTGCACGAATCCACGCCATTTGGGGTATCGGCCAAATCGCCGCAGAAGATTTAGATGCGGCCAAACCTCTCGTTGAACTACTTTCCGACAACGATCCTGAAATAATAGCACAGGTGGCAAAAGTGCTAGGCGATGTAAAATATTCCGAAGCGGGTGCTGCTTTTATCCCTTTGTTAAAGCATGAAAACGACAGGGTAAAATTCTTTGCCGCACAGGCCTTGGGCAGAATAAAACATGAAGCTGCCGTGCAGCCGCTAATAGATATGCTAGAGGCAAATGATGATATTGACGTTTATTTAAGACACGTCGCTGTATTGGCCTTGTCACGAATCGGAAAAACCGGGCCTATTGTCGCTTTGACCGATAACCCTAACCCAGGTCTTCGTATTGCTGCCGTTTTAGTCTTAAGAAGGTTGCAAGATGCGCAGGTAGCACTATTTTTAAATGACGAAGATGAATATATTGTAACGGAGGCAGCGAGGGCGATAAATGACGATTGGTCTATCGAAAAGGCTTTACCCGCACTTGCCAGCAAACTTACCGTAGAAAAATTTACTTCCGAACCCTTATTGCGCAGGGCCATCAATGCTGCACTTCGTGTTGGCGGTGAAAAGGAACTTGAAAATCTTATCGCCTTTGCAAAAAGAAAGAATGTATCGGGCGTGCTTCGCGGTGAAGCCTTGGCAACCATAGGAACATGGGCCAAACCCTCGGTTCTCGATAGGGTCGATGGGCGTTATCGCGGAAAAATAGAACGAGACCCAAATACTATAAAACAGAAAATTGAAAAGGATATTCCCGATTTTATTGAGGATACCGATACCGAAATCTTGATCAGTATTTCAAAGACATTGGCGAATTTGGGTATCGACAGCCACAATTCGCAACTGTTCTCCATTATGAAGAAGAACAAATCTCCCCAAGTGAGGTCCGAAGTTTTAAAAGCATTGGGTGAACTCCAGTTCAAAGATATCGAAACGGCCATGCAATTGGGTATGCAAGATAAAGACCAAGAAGTTCGCACTACCGCGGTGTCGTTGATTCCGCAATTGGAAGTTTCACGGGAAAACCTTCCTGGCATCGTAAACCCGATCTTTAAAAACGGGTCAGTGCGAGAGCAACAACAGCTCCTGACCGTATTGGGAGAACTTCCGTTAGAAAAAAGTGGTGATGTTTTGGAACGTCTAATAGGAGAGGCCAAATCGAAACGGCTGAACGAAAGCGTTATTCTTGATCTTATCGAAGCGGTTGAAGCTACAGGTTCCGAAACCATGATTGCCCAATTGGATGCCATAAAGAAAACAGGAAATTCAATCGATGCCTATCAGGAAACTTTAGTTGGCGGAAACGCTCGAGCGGGCTGGAGAGTTTTTGACAGAAATCCTACCGCGCAATGTACACGTTGCCACGCCGTAGGTGGCGCAGGTGGTAATGTTGGCCCTCAATTGGAGAATATCGGAAATATCCTTTCCCGTGAACAGATTTTGGAATCACTTATCGAACCCAGTGCGCGATTGGCACCAGGTTACGGCAGTGTTTCTCTGGTTCTGAAAGACGGCCAAAAGGTAAACGGAATTCTA